>Ga0265327_10000112_pt1 | contig 175878 bp, 150 predicted proteins | sample 41621metaG_FD_202089 | JGI IMG/M metagenome (GOLD analysis project Ga0265327, IMG submission 202089) | Rhizosphere microbial communities from Carex aquatilis grown in University of Washington, Seatle, WA, United States - 4-16-21 metaG | ecosystem: Host-associated > Plants > Roots >...
GGCAACAAAATCACCGGCATGCAGGCCCAAATGCTCCACTCGAGCCAGTTATGATTAAGGCCCAGGCAACGACAATGATTCGCTTATTTTCTATCGCAGGATTTTTATTATGCGCCGCCATTCGTTAGCAGTGCTGGCACCAGTAACGCTGGGATGCTTGCTGGCATTGAATGCTTCGCTGTCATCGGCCAGCGGTCTGTTGGTTGTGGCGCCGCATCCCGATGACGATCTGCTGATCGCCGCTGGCGTTATCGCCAGCGCGAAGGCGCGCGGCGATCAGGTCAAAGTCGTATTCATGACTAACGGCGATATCGAGGGCGAAACCAGCGGCCTGTTGCGCGAGGGCGAAGCGGTGAACGCGCAGACGCAAAATCTCGGCACCAGCGAAGACGATTTGATTTTTCTCGGCTACCCCGATGGCGGCCTCACACCCATGACCAACGAGTATCCCAACGATACCGATGCGTATCAGGGACCGAACGGTCGCTCCACCACTTACGGCAGCCACGGCCTCGGACGCACGGATTACCACACCCATCAATTCGGTGTACCCGCGCTGTACAACCGCGCTAATGCCGTCGCCGACCTGCAGAGCATCATTTCAACCTATTTGCCGGACAACATCATCACCACCGCGGAGTTCGACAAACACCCGGATCATGCCACCACGTTTCAACTGGTGAAGAGTGCCATTGAGGGCGCTGTCGTCGCGCACGCTGGTTACAATCCGAGCTTTCACAAGGGGCTGGTTTGGGACGATTACATTTATAACAATCCTTCCTGGCCAAACCCGATCGATCCTACCGGCTATGAGGTGGCACCGGACAACATCGCCGATTTCGTGTCCTGGAGCGATCGAGAAAGCATCCACGTCCCGGTGGCGATGCAAACCACCGAGTTCTTGCTAAATCCAAAATATCAAGCCATTGATGCCCATGTCAGCCAGGGCGGCGCCTCTTCTTTCCTAGGTCGCTTTATCCATCAAGACGAAGTGTTTTGGCTCGAGCCATTGAGCGATGCAACACTCCCCCCGAAAGCTTCGGCCGGTATCAATCAGGCCGTGCCGGCGGGTGGTCTCGCGCAATTGGACGGCAGTGCCAGCAGCGATCCGAACAATGCCGCATTGAGCTTCAGCTGGCGGCAGAACGCAGGCCCTCTGGTGGCACTCAGCAATGCGACAACCGCTACACCAAGCTTTCAGGCACCGAACAATTTAGCGAACGATACGGCGCTCGGCTTCGAAGTGGCCGTAAATAACGGCACCAAGAACGGCCTTCCCAATTTAGTGTGGGTCAACGTCCACGCGGCTGGCGAGAGCACTGAAAATATCGCTCGGCGCGCCACGGCCTCGGCCTCCTCGGAAAATATTGCCGATGGTCAATTGGCACAGAACGCCATAGATGGCGTGGTGGACGGTTATCCCGGCGACTACACGAAGGAGTGGTCCTCGTCCGGCGAAGGCGCCGGTGCCTGGCTGGAACTGCAGTGGTCGGCACCCGTCGAGATGAATCACGTCGTATTGTTCGATCGTCCCAATAGCAACGACTTCATCACTGGTGGCGTGTTGACTTTCAGCGATGGCTCCAGCGTGAACGTACCGCCATTAAACAATGACGGTACGGGACTAGAGATTGGTTTTACGCGGCGCACCGTAACATCGGTGCGGTTCACGGTAACTGCCGTATCGGCCACTACCCAAAACATCGGTCTGGCTGAAATTCAGGTATACGGTTTCGGCGCTACCCTGCGCAACGGCGACATCAACGGCGACGGCAAGGTCGACGTCGCCGATCTGCTGCTGATGCGCCAGTATTTGAACGGCAGCATAACGCTGACCGCCACCCAAATTACGCGCGGCGATTTGTACCCCGCCACCGGCGATGGTCAACTCACCGTCTCGGATGCGTTGTTGTTGGAAAAATTATTGATCGGCAATTGAGTCGGCAAAAACTGACTGTAATGAAAGACTGACCGTAATGAATGTATTGAATGTGCGCGGCACTTTGCAGTGCGGAGAATAACGATGAAAAACCTGAACCGACTTACCCTGAGCCGACCTCCCCTGAGCCGACTTCCCCTGAGCCGACTAGTACTGGCCGCGATCGCGCTAGCGATCGTCTGTTTATCCGGCTGCGTGCAAATCGCCTCGATTCCCAGCTACGCACGCTCCGGCGATACCGTCGTACTGGGCCTCGGCGGTATCAGCCGCAACTGGAACGGTCAAAGACCGAAAAATCTGCAGGTCACCATCACCGACTCCGCTGCGCACACCTATAACTTAAAACTCGGCGTGATCTTTCAGGCTTATCCCGACTATCTGAGCCCCACCAATGTCATGTCGCTCGATGGCGAGGATGGTGTCAAGCTGCAGCCTTACGACGGCGGCTGGTTTATCTCCGCGGGACTCACCGACTCCAGTGGCGCGCCGCTGCCCTTAGCGCTCGGATCCGCCACACTGCATATCACCGCCGACAACTACACCGCCGCCGTCGACGGTCAGGGCCAGCTGTTTACGCAGGAGGGTAACCTCGCCAGTATTCCGCTCGAGATTCTCTCCGGCGCGCCGTCGAACACCAATGCCACCACGCAATTCGGTGCCTACGATAATAGCGGTACGTACTTCGTGGTGCGTCCGAGCAGCGCTTCGACCGCAACACTCGGCGGCGCCTATTACGTGATTAACTATCAAAGCGACAGCAATTTCAGCACGTTAAAACCGATGTTTTTCCCCGTGTCGCACAATCCGTTCGTGAAAATGGATTACAAAGTGCAACAAAACAGCGATGGCTCCGGCACATACTACGTGTATATCTACAATCCCTCGGGCTTCACCGCGAGTTCGCCGCGCGACCCCAAACAAGGCTCCCTGCAGGACCTTGGCGTCAATCTCGACTACTACGATGTAGGCGGCGCCGACGCGGCTAAAGCCAACTTCAGTCTCGATACCGCCAACAGTTATTTCATCGACAGCTCCGGCAACAAAATCACCGGCATGCAGGCCCAAATGCTCCACTCGAGCCAGTTATGATCAGCGAAACTGCAATGCGGTTGCGCTAACGCCAGATCGTTAGTGCGACCGCTGCTCTACACATTTCGCCGCTGCCCCTACGCCATCCGCGCGCGGCTGGCGATTCTTTCGAGCGGCGTCGATGTCGAACTCCACGAAGTGACATTGCGCAATAAACCGCAAGCGCTGCTGGCCTGCTCGCCCAAAGGTACCGTGCCGGTACTGCAACAGCCGGACGGCAGCGTGCTCGAAGAAAGTCTCGATATCATGTTGTGGGCACTACTGCGCAACGATCCGCAAAACTGGCTGCGGGGCCGGCGCGAATTATCGGTAGAAACGCAGATGCTGCTGGCCGAAAACGACGGCACATTTAAACAACATCTCGATCGCTACAAATATGCCGACCGCTATCCGCAGCAAACGCCGGCGGCGTATCGCGCGCTGGGGGAGCAATTCCTGGTACGTTTAGATACGCTCCTGAACCAGCAAGCTTACCTAAGCGGCGATCGAATCGGCCTGGCCGATATGGCGATCGTTCCCTTCATCCGGCAATTTGCGCGCGTCGACAGCGCTTGGTTTTACGCCTCGCCCTACTTGCGATTAATCGCCTGGCTAACGGAAATTACCAACGCGGAATTGTTCGTTGCCGTCATGCGCAAGCCCTGAAGCACTACCCAAAACGCAAAAAACTTTCCTTTTTAAAAATTTCGCGCGAGCAATACAAAAAATCGCCGCCAATTTCGTCAACTCGAGTATAAAACAAGGCATTGTGCGAATAACGCGCTATAATCGCAGCTCACACTTTGATCTTACGGAGTTATGCAATGCCAAGAGGAATACCGAGCAAGTCGAAAACCGCAACCGCAAAAAAACCTCGCGTTAAAGCTAAACGCGCCGTTGCGAAAAAGGCGTCGGTCGCCAAATTGTCGCTGCAAAATGTTGCCGACACCCACGCTAAAGTTTTAGTTATCGTAAAGAAAGCGGAAGACAAAGCGTTAGCCGCACTTGAAAAAGCTAAGGCCGGTCTGGCGAAAGTCTCCGTACCGAAAAAAATCTCCGCTAAAGCGAAAGGCACACCGGCTGCGAAAGAAGCCGCTGCGAAAACTCGCGCCGCGAAAAAACTCGCTGCCGCAACGCTAAAAGCCGCCAAAGGCGAATTGAAAAACGCCAAAGTGGCAGTGCGCAAAGCGCTGGCCTCCGAGCGCAAAGTCATCTCCGCGCAAGTAAAACTGGCCAAAGCCAAAGCCACTCACGAACTGAAAGTACTCGCCGCACTCGCGAAGCTGGAAACTCGTTTGGCCAAAGCCGCGCTGAAAGGTGCCGTGCGTCGCCGCACTCGCCGTGCGCCGGTCGCCGCTTGAGATTTTCTCAAGCCCAGGCCGGGCATGAGTACGAGCACCCCCAGCTCGGCTTGAAATAACAGAGGGGCTAACGCCCCTCTGCTTTCTTTTTAAACTCCCGTCGCAGTTCCTTAAGCGCCCCGTACGACTTATCTAAAAGGCTGCGCTGGCAATTTAAACGCCCTGCACTCGCAATGCATTCGCGTTTTTTTATCTGTGCCAAAGCCGGACGTTATTGGCGCTGCGCAGTGCTATCGCGAGCTTCGCGCGGAATAATCTTGATTTCGACGCGCCGATTCTGCGCTCGTCCCGCACTGGTGCTATTGTCCGCAACCGGTTGACTCGGCCCCATGCCCAGCGCCTGCATGCGTGTCTGTTCTATGCCTTGCGCCGTCAGATAAACCACCACCGCATCCGCGCGATTGACCGACAACTGTTGGTTCAGCGCCGCCGAGCCGGTACTGTCGGTATGCCCGACGATTTGCACGCTGGAATCGCCGTATTCTTTCAACGATGCCGCCACCTGATTCAACGACGCATAAAAATTCGGCGTCAGTTGCGCGCTATTGGTGGCGAAACTGATCGCGCCCGGCACGACTAAATTGATCGTATCGCCATGGCGCTCGACAGCGACGCCGCTATTGGCCAGTTTTTCGCGCAATTGCGCTTCCTGCTTATCGGCGCGATGACCGACCGCGCCGCCGATGGCCCCGCCCACTGCGGCACCGGCCAGCAAACCTTGGTTGCGATCGTGCTTGCTCGATATCAAGCCGCCCAGCGCGGCGCCGGCGATTGCGCCAACCCCGGCATCGATCGCGGTATGCGATGCCTTCTTTTCACCCGTGTTGGGATCGGTGGTGGTACAGCCGCTCAGCAACATAACGCCAGCCACACTACCCGCTAACAATGACTTCAATCTGAACATGACAACACTTTCCTTATTTCGATGAATCGATAAAAATAAAATTTGCATGTTTTTTACGCAGCTTGCCGGCGTTGCTCGGCCGCGCAACATTGACCTGGCCAAACGCTGTTTATTTGACCCGCCCGTATCTATTTCTCGATGAGTATTTATTTAATAGCTGGATCGCGCCGCGTCGAGGTTTCCAGCATACGGTCGCGCCGCGCGCATTCCTTTTTGCTCTGCGCGACAGCCGCCGCGCCGTTCGCCATCACCGCACCCAGGGTAAGCATCATCGATAAGGAAATTGCTTTATTGACCGGGATATTTGTTTTCATCGCCGCGCTCCGCAATCGACCGTTGCAGAGAGTGTAGGTCAACGAAACTGAATCGCGGCTGAATTTATGCACCCCAATGATGCGCTGTATGATGACCATCCCGATCGTTAAATCAAGCGTCCGTACCACCCGCCTTCCGGGAAGGGTAAACTAGCGACCCGCGCAACGCTGCGTACCTTTTTCCCTACCGAGAATTTTATGACCGCTCTGCGCTGCCCCGTCTGCCAAGGCGATTTGCCGATCGTCGAGAAATGTTACGTCTGCGGCAACGGCCATAGTTTCGACATCGCGCGCCAGGGCTACGTAAATTTGTTGCTGAGCACGCAACGCCCGAGCAAGGCGCCGGGCGACAGCGCCGCGATGATCGCCGATCGGCGCGCTTTTCTCGACGCCGGCCACTATCTGCCGCTGCGCGACTGCGTGCTGAATCGCCTCAATCATTTATACCAAGAACGCGATACGACCCAACAAATTCTCGATCTCGGCTGCGGCGAGGGCTACTACACCGCCGCCTTTGCGAACCTCGCCAAACGCAAAGTCTATGCGCTCGATATCTCCAAACCCGCGCTGGCGATTGCCGCCAAGCGCAACAAGGCCATCACCTGGTGCGTAGGCAACAGCCGCGCGCTGCCGTTTCACGATGCCAGCCTGGATGTGGTGCTGAATATTTTTTGCCGCCCGCACAGCGGCGAGACGCAGCGCGTGCTGCGAGAAAACGGCGTCCTGCTATTGGTCGGACCCGGTATCAATCACCTTCGCGAACTGCGCCAGGTGCTGTACGACAATGTCCACACGCAGGACAGCAACAGCCTGCCAGAAATATTAAACAGCGGCTTCGTACTGCAGCGCAGCGAAACGCTGAACTACACCATGACCCTACACGGCGAAACCATCGGCCAACTGGCGCGCATGACGCCGCATTATTGGCGCGCCCCCGCAGCCGGCCGCGCGCGCCTCGAAACCATCGAGACGCTGGTCGTACAGGCGGAATTTTTGGTGCAGGAGTTGCGATATAAACCGGAACCGTCCAACGGCTAACGCGTACACAACACCAGTGTTTCGATATGTCCGGTCTGCGGAAACATATCGACCAGGGCGGCGCGCTGTACGCGAAAACCGCCCGCGACCAGAGTATCCAGATCCCGTACCAGCGTATGCGGATTACACGAAACGTAGAGCAGCGTTTTTAGCTTCGATTTCGCCAGCTGCTGACACAGCAACTTGGCACCAGCGCGCGGTGGATCTAGCAACGCTTTATTAAAATCTTTAAGCGCCAGAGCGTCGGCGGCAAATAAATCCGCCGTGGCAAAAGTCGCATTGTCGATGCTGGCGGCCTGGGCATTCTGCCCCGCGCGCAGCACCATATCGCCGTCGAGCTCAAATCCCGTCACTTGTTTGCTGTGCCGGGCGATCGGCAACGAAAAATTCCCTAGCCCGCAGAAAAAATCTGCCACCTTATCGTCGGATGCTAAGTGCAGCCATTCCAGCGCACGCGTCACTAATAAATCGTTAACCGCCGGATTGACCTGCGTGAAATCGCGTGCGTGAAAACTTAAGTGCAAGTTTTGACTCGGTAGCGCGTAATCGAGCAGCGCATTTTTATCGGCCAGCAGCACGCCGGCCGCAAGTGCTAATTGCTGCAGTAAGGCGCGATCGGCTGCCGGAAAAGCCGACTCGGCCCGATACGCAAACGCCAGTTGGTCGGCGGCATCGACTACCACGACGATTTCTTGAATGCGCTGCCATTTGTTCAACCGCGCCAACCACTGCGGAATCTGCTCGACTAGAGGCAGTAACCGGCGATCGATAATATCGCAATGATCGACGGCGACAATGCGATGACTATTGGCGGATTTGAACCCGAGCTGCGGTCTGCCGTGTGCATCGGCGCACACGCTCAAACGCGCGCGGTGCCGATACTGCCACGGCTCCGCCAATAATGGCTCATCCCAATGCGGCGCGAATGGCGTTAACAGATGCCGCAGCGTTTGCTGCTTATGCGCCACCTGCTGCGCGTAGTCCAGCATCTGCAGCTGGCAGCCGCCGCAATTATCGAACAGTGGACAGCGCGGCACTTGCCGCAATGGCGACGGCGTTACCACCTCCAACAATTCCGCGACGGCGTACTCGCGCTTCTCCTCGACGCTGCGCGCGCGCACAACCTCGCCCGGCAGCGCCGCCGCCACGAATACCGGCTTCTGCTCGGCTTTTCCTCGATCAATAAAGGCCATACCGCGGCCTTCACTACTTAGCCGATCGATCTGCAGCACCAGCTCGCGCGATTCCGCACGCTGCGCTTGCGGCTTTTTTGCCGGCTTAAAAAACAGCGGCCCGGATTTTTTAATTGCCATTCATTTTCCAAAAATTATTAGTCGTTAGCGATTTGTACAAATTAATATCAACCCAATGAAGCCTGCCGCCGTAAGGCGTGTTGGCATAGGACCTTGCAGGGACGCAAGCGGCCAAGGATGGCCGCTTACGAGCCTAACAGGCCCCCTTAATAAGGCAACAAACGGGGTTTTTGGCGTTCCCAGCAAGGTTCTATGCCGACACGCCAACCAACTTGCGGGCAGACTCACTGTCTCGGTCCGCAAAAAATCACTTTCTTTGTTCGCTTAGTCGATCGCCAAAAAATGCGCAATCCGCGGAAAATACAGCGCGGTTTTAATCGGCCTGGAATCGATCTGCGCAACCAGCTCTCGATACATCCGTAACTGCGCCGCATACGATGCCGTTTCACGGCGCAAAAAATCATCCAGCGCTTCGTGCTCGTGCGGCCGCGAACTTTTATAATCGACAATCCAGCGCACGCCATCGGCGTCGACAAAACTGCGGTCGATAACGTAACGCTGCCCCTCCGCCGTCATCAACTCCCACTCCGCCACTGCCTCGAGGCGCTCTTCACTCAACAGCCACCGCCCCTGCTCGTCGCTCAACATGCCATCGACACATTCGCAAACGATGCGAGTTGCTTCATCGAGTTCGAGCGGTATAAAACCGGCCTGCAGCAACATCGCGATGACTAACCCTCGCTTACGCTGCGCCGAGCGCTCTAGCCACGCAGCACTGCCGTATTGCGCCAACTGTTCCAGCAGGCGATGAATAATCGTGCCGACGCGCGCTTCGACAGTATCGCCGGTCAATTTTTTGAGCGGATTGCCAGGCGGCGATGGGAATTGTATTTGCGGCGCGCGTCCACTCCAGACCGCTGGCACCCGCCACAATGGTTCTATTGTTATCGGCTCATCATTCTCGGCAGTCGCTGCTAACGGTGCTTGCTGCCATACAACCTGCTCGGCAACGGCGGGCCAAATACGCGCCAATAAGCAATTCGCTGCCGGCCCGCGATAATCGCCATCGCCATTCGCGGTAAATAATAAATACAGATTTTTGATCGCGCGCGTCGCCGCCACGTACAACAGACGCGTATCCTCCAATGCCTGCTTTTGCTTATGCTCGTAATGCAACCAATCGTAGGTGGCATCGTCGGTGCCGCCGAGCGCCGACTTCGCCGCCAATACCAGCGCGCTGTCGCCACTGCCATGCTCCGTATCGCTTAAATATTCGCTCCAGCGCAGCAGCGGCTTATCGTCCGAGCGCGTGCCGGCATCGAGGCCGGGCAGAATCACCGTATCGAATTCCAGACCCTTGGATTTATGGATGGTCATCAACAGCACGCGCGTCATCACCGGCGCGGCGGCGCGCGCGTATAAATCGCGCAAGCGTTCCTCCAACTGCGCGATCTGTAAATCCGGGGCTAATTTCTCGACCAAATCGAATAGCACCGAAACATCGCGCCACGCCGCTTCGCCGCTAATCGATAACGCGCCGCCGAGCGCCCACCACACGCCCTCGAGCCAAACACGCAGCGGTTTGCGGGCGCGCTGCGCCAGCGCGGCGTCGATAATTTGTAATGCATGCTCGAGACGTTGCGCGGCATCCCGTGTGAGCTGATCGCGCACCAGCGGATCGCGCAATCTCGACAACACACTGCTGCGCACTCCGCCGCCATCCGCGCCGGCCACCAACCGATGTAAATCAACGTTATCGAGGCCGATCAAAGGCGAGCGTAACAACGCCAGCCAAGCGATGCGATCGGCCGGATTCAGCAAAGCTTTTAACAGCGCCAAAATATCTTGAATAGTGGCGCGCTGCGCGAGTGGATCGATATCGGTGGCGCGAAAAACTATGCCGGCGCGCTGCAGCGCCGGCACTAATGCGCGTAAATGCGTGCGATAACGCACCAGAATTGCCACGCTGCCATCGGCATCGCGCTGCAGTGCCGTCTGCACCAGGCGCACGCATTGCGCGGCCTCGGCGTAACGGTCGGGGTCGTTGCGCAGGCCGTAGACAGCAACTTCGCTGGCGCCGGCTCTCGCAGCGAAGGCACTGCATGCTTCGTAGCGCACCGCACCGCGTGCGATGTGTTCGCTCTGCGGAAATGCCTGCTGAAATGTTTTATTGACCCAATCGACGACGGTCGGCGTCGAGCGAAAATTTACCGTCAGCGGCGCGGCCTGCAACAACAACTCATTCACGCCGCTGTTGCGCGCCTCCAAAAACAAACCGACCTTGGCCTCGCGAAACCCGTAGATCGACTGCATACCGTCGCCGACGATAAATAGTGTCTGCGGCTCGCCGCCATTCTCGTTATGTTCGCGCCAGCCCTCGACCAGCCGCTTCAGCAATTGAAACTGCGTGGTCGACGTATCCTGAAATTCATCGATCAATAAATGGCGAATGCGCGCATCCAAACGCAACATTAAATCGGACGGCGCCAGCTCGGAGCCGAGCGCGCGCAGCGCGGATAACGACAGCTCGGTAAAATCGACTTCGCCGCGGCTCTGAAACACCAGTTGTAATTGCGCCACCGCCTGCGCCAGCAGATGCGTGATATGTACCAGAATCTGCCACTGCGCATCCGCATAGCGTGCGGCCGGCAGATATTTTAATTCGGCAACGGCTTCGAGCAGCGCGGCATCCTCGCTCATCGCTTCGATCAGCGCCAGCATGGTTTGCTTGCGCTCTTTAAACAGTGCTTTTTGTTCTTTGTTATCGCCGACCGGAAAGCCCTGACGCTTATCGACGGTTTTGCGCCAACCGCCATCCTTGGTCAATAACCAATCCGCCAGCAACTGCCACTGCTCGACATCGTCCGACTCGATACCGGGCAGCTCGTCGCAGCCGGCGAATAAGCAGAGCGCCGCATCGGGCTGCAAATCCTGCATACGCGTCGCAGCAAAATCGAGCAGTGGCAGCAACTCGCCGCGATGCCGCAATAAAAGAGCCCGCGCGCGCCGCAGTGCAGCGCAGCGAATCTCCTGCAGGGTATTCTCTAAATAGCAGCGCGGATTATCCGCGCTGATGCCGCCGCCGAGCAGCGGCAACCATTGATCGCGCCGCGCCAGCAGTCCCGCCAGCAACAATTGCAGACGCTCTACCTGATTGTCGAGATGCAACAATAGTTCGGCGATACTATCCGCCACCGCGCCCGGTTGTTCCAATTGCTCAAGCAGCGCATTCACCGCCTCGAGATACAGCGGTTGCGCACGCTCGACCACGCGCGGCTGGCCGCCGAATTGCGATAGCACCGGCATTTGCGCGGTCAAGCTGCTGCACAGACCGTCGATGGTCAAGATGCGCAAGCGCTGCGGATTTTGCAATAAATTCCAGCCGAGTTCGATATCGCGCGCCAATACCGCGCTCGCCAACCGCCAGGTTTGGCGGCGATGCTGCTCGGTCGGTTGCGGCAATTGCGCGGCCAGCAATGCGTTGTAAATACGCTCGCGCATTTCCGCGGCGGCCTTGCGCGTAAACGTGATCGCGAGAATTTCTTCCGGCGCTTGCGCCCTGGCCAGCAGGCGCAACACGCGCTGACTAAGCAATTCGGTTTTGCCGGAGCCGGCGGGGGCGGTCACGCAGAACGAATGCAGCGGATCGAGCGCCGCCGTACGCTGCTGCGCATCGAGCGGCAACTGCGCGGTAGTTTCGACGACCGAATCAAATGTCATCGTCTTCGACCTCCGCATCATCCAGGCGCTGATGATCGATGCGGCACACCGACGCCAATTCGCAATAGGTGCAAACCTTCGGCGCCTTCGGCTGCACTACCGCAACACCATCGATAAATTCGGCGGCGAGATTTTCCAACACGTTGCGCCAATACTGTTTCAACTCGGTCCAACTGCGATTGCTACCATCCACGCTCAATTGCGCCGCAGCTTGTAGATACTGGTCGTCGAGCTGCTCATCGCCGACACCGACCAGGCGCGGATTTTCCAGCCGCACCTGTGCGAAGGCGATACCGGCGATTTCACCGTTATTGCTTGCTGGTGAAGGTTCCGCGAATAAATCCGTCGTTGCATTTTGTTCGCCCGCGTCATCCTGCTCCCGCAAAATGCTGTCCTGTTCCCACAAAACCCCGTACAAGGGCAACTGCGGTTCATCGGGACGCTCGCCCAGCCATTCCTGCGCCGAACTATTCGCCATTTTGGATTTGTAATCGATCAGCATTAAGCGACCGTCCGGCAGGCGATCGATGCGATCGATGCGCAGCCGCAACTGCAAGCGCGCGAAGGTCAGCGACTTTTTTTCCTCGGTGGCGATCACGGTGAATGCGCCGCGCTCGCGCTCAACCTTCAACCACGCGAATAATAATTTCGCCAGCCGCCGCTGTTCGAGTTGGGTAAAACGCAGGCCGATGCGCGTCGTGTCCAATTGCGCGATCGCCTTACTCGCGGCCGACTCGGCCAGCGCCTGCTGCTCGGCGGCCGACAATGCGATTAACGCGGCGTGCTCTTTTAATTCGCGCCACAACCACTCCAATGCGCTGTGCAGCAGGTTGCCGCGCTCGGCGGCATCGAGTCCCGCCACCGGCTCGCGCAGCGGTTGCGCTTTTAAGCGCAGCTTCGCAAACGCTTGAAACGGGCAGTCGGCCTGCGCTTTAAATAAGGCGCTGCCGCCGCGCGCGCGCTCGCTGTCGGTCAATACCGGCGCATTGCCGCCGGCGAAACTTTCCAGCGCAAATACTGCGCGCTGATGTTGCTGCCGCTGCCACAGCGGCAATAGCTCGAGCAATTCGCCGCCGAGCAAATCGTTTAACGCAACTTCGGGTAACTGTTGGAACAGCGGGCTCGGCGCGCGCTCCACTTCTTCGCGCTCGCGCTGATAACTGACGACGACCCGCTCCGCATTATTAAGCAACGAGCGACTCAGTTTGGCGGCGATCTCGAATTCGCGCTGCGCATCGCAGCGCGGCATGCGCAATCTTCGTTGCAAATCGCGCGGTAGCAGCGGCTGCGGCGCAGCTGCGGCCGGCCAGCGATCGTCGCTCATATCGCACAACCATAAACCTTTAAATTGCAGACCGGCCGCTTCCAGTACGCCCAACACCTGGATCGGCAAATCGTCGGTTTTGGGCTGAAATACCTGCACCTGCAATACTTGCCGCAACCGTTGCAGCGCGCTGTTGAAGTCCATGACCTCGAGCACGCGATCGAATTGGCCGAATTGCAGCAGGGTCTGCTGCCATTGCTCGTGCTGTTGATATTCGATGCTATCGAGCGTGCGCGAGCCGGGCCAACCGAGTAATTCGAGCAATTCGTCGAACAACGTTGCCCACTTTGCCGCCGTGAAGCGCACGCTTTGCAAGCGATCGCGCCGCACGCGCTCGGCCAATTGCTGCAGTGCGCTCGCAAAACTCCAACCACCGCGCTGCGCAATTTCATCGGCAATGCGCCGCAATTGCGCGGCGCTAATCTGCTGACTGCGCAAATCGCAGAGCATGGCGATCGCGGCGGCGATTTTTTCCTGCACCGGCAGGCCGGTAACATTCTCGTCAGTCAGTTCAACGACCGGCGTTTCTTTCGCATCGATGCGATGAAACGGCGATTGCAGCAGTTCGAGCAGCGTGTCGCGCTCGGCGTATGGCTGCGCCAACTCCAATAATTGCAGCGCGGCGCGCACCGGCGGCGTTTGCGCCAGCGGTTCGCCGGCGGAAAAGTTCAGCGGCGGCAATTGCCGCGCGCTGCCGGGCAGATTTATTTCTGGCGTCAACACATCGAGCAATACGCGCTCGACCAGCGTGCGCTGCTGCGTTAAATCCGGTACGACAATAGCGAACGGACCTTTCGGCTCGGCTTGCAATTGCTCTTGTACCCACAACGCCGCCGCCTGCAATTGCTCTTCCAGCGAATCGGCGCCGACGCATACCGCATCGAGCTGGCGATTCGGCAATTCCAGTTCGCGAAACTCGCCGGTATTTTGCAAGCCCACGCTTTGCAAAATACCGCGCTGCAGCGGCGGTATATCGTCGAAGCCGATGCCGAGCACACGCTGCGGCAATAACAAACGGCCGTGCTGCGCGGCGCGCGCCACCCGAAGATCGCGCTCGGCGCCGGCGATGCAATTTTTCGCCGCGCATAACTGCTCGAAGCGATCTAACCATTCGGCAAAGGCGCGACTATCGGGATTGTGCTCGAACTCGCCGCGCAACTCCGCGCTCAACGGTAGTTGTTGCCATAACGCCAATGTGCGGTACGCCGCCGCAGCCTGCTCGGCGGCTTGACCGGGGCGCAGCAGCGGCATCGCACTGGCGCGCACCGCCTCCTCCCAGAGGCATAGCTCCTGCGCGGCATTCAATACCCAATAACTTTCGGATTCGGCGCCGCGCATAGTCTCGGTGAGCGGATCGCCGCGAAACAACATCTGCTGCCACAGCTGCTCGAGCCAATCGCCGAGCGCCAATACCGGCGCAGCCGCTGCAGCCGCCGGTTGCTGCGCCGCGACCGCGCTGCGAATACGGCTGGCCAGCCGGCGATTCGGCGTCAATAGCAGCCATGCACCGCCCAAATAGGGCTGCAACAGCGCGGCATCGAACAATAGGGTGGATCGAGTCATAAAGAACTGAAATCAGCGGGGCCGGGAAATCGCCGCCATTGTAGCCCGCGACGCATTGTTTGGGGCCGCCGTGGTATCAATTAGGCCGGGGCCTGTTAGCGCTATTTGGTGCCAACGGTTCCAGGTTTGGTTACAATTCAAGGTCATCCAGTCACCGCACAACCCCGGAATACCTATGTCTGATAATGCAGTTGGCACTAATAACAAGGTCGAAAACCTCAATGTCGCCGCCCAGGACATTCTGATCACGCCCGATCAGCTGAAAACCGCGCTGCCGATGTCGGCCGCCGCGCGCGCCACCATCACGCAATCGCGCGCAGTCATTCGCAATATTCTCGATCGCAAGGACCATCGCCTGTTCGTCGTGATCGGCCCGTGCTCGATTCACGATATCGATGCCGCGCACGATTATGCGCGCCGCCTGAAAAAACTCGCGGACGAAATTCAGGACACCATTTTCATCGTGATGCGCGTCTATTTTGAGAAACCGCGCACCACGGTCGGCTGGAAAGGCCTGATCAACGACCCGTACATGAACGACACCTTCAAAATTGAGGAAGGTCTGCATATCGGTCGCAAACTACTGCTCGACATCGCCGAACTGGGCCTCGCCACCTCGACCGAAGCGCTCGATCCGATCTCGCCGCAGTATCTACAGGATTGCATCACCTGGTCGGCGATCGGCGCGCGCACCACCGAATCGCAAACCCACCGCGAAATGGCCAGCGGCCTGAGCTCGGCGGTCGGTTTCAAGAACGGCACCGATGGCGGCCTCGCCGTCGCGATCAACGCACTGAAATCGGTATCGCAGCCGCACCGTTTCCTCGGCATCAATTCGCAGGGCCAGGTCGCGGTGATTCACACCACCGGCAACGCCTACGCGCACGTGGTATTGCGCGGCGGCAGCAACGGCCCGAACTACGATTCGGTGCATATCGCGCTGTGCGAGCAGGAATTGGCCAAGGCGAAAATCACGCCGAACATCATGGTCGACTGCAGCCACGCCAATTCGAACAAAGCGCCGGAACTGCAACCGCTGGTAATGGAAAACGTCACCAACCAGGTAATCGAAGGCAACAAGTCGATCGTCGGTTTAATGGTGGAAAGCAATCTATTTCCCGGCAACCAATCGATCCCCGAAGATTTAAGCAAACTGCAATACGGCGTCTCCGTCACCGACGGCTGCATCGGCTGGGACAGCACCGAACAAGCGTTGCGCGCAATGCATAATAAATTGAAGGATGTGTTGCCGAAGCGGCTTGGTTAATTTCATTATCACGTAGGGCGCAATAACCGAAGGGCATTGCGCCCTAGCGATGCCCCAAATCAAGATCGAGTGTAAATCGAGTATGCGGCGCAATGCCCTTCGGTTATTGCGTCCTACTACTTTTCACTGCACAACTGTGATTCAAAAAATCCGGCCTTAACAAAAGTAACTGCTTATTATATTGGTCCGCATATAGCATCGCTGCAACTTGAAATATGTTGAGAGCTTCCGAGCATGGCGTATCTGTTGTGCCCGGAATTACTCTCACCATTTCTGCCTTGGACCAACAATTCTCGAGCCCAGGAACACTGGGCACGACCACGCTGTAATTTAATACAGCCAAAAACTTTGGCGAACTCTTCTTTGCTTCAATACCCGCCTGAATATCTGGCCTGAAAGTGCTTATCAGATCAAAGCCCTCAGTTGGGACTTTGCATACAGAGTCTTCAGCTCTTGCGATACTCGCTAAAGAAAAAATTAAAAGTGAAAAAACAATAAATCGATTCATTGGAAAATCTAGCGATCCTTCACAGCTCACTGGCCAAGCTAGGAATACATCGGCCGGAAAATACTTTCGACCGAGCATCTTCGCATTATTAATGGTTTACTCAACGTTATTCTACGCGGCGCTCGGCACAATGCCCTGCGGTTATTGTGCCTACATTACACCTCTTGTAGCAGAGCATTGACATGGCGTACGTAAATACGTACCATCTCAATCAGTCACGAAGGGGCACCGCATGAATACTCTGACCGCCAGCGAAGCTAGAGCAAATCTTTACCGTCTCATTGATGAAACGGCCGAATCCCACGAACCAATCGTAATCTCCGGTAAGCGCACCAGTGCCGTGCTCGTCTCGGCAGAGGATTGGAATGCTATTCAGGAAACATTGCATCTACTCGCTGTGCCGGGCATGCGGGAATCAATAAAGGCAGGCATGGCCGAGCCGCTCGCTAAAAGCGCAAAGGAGCTTAAGTGGTGAGTTGGCAGATTGTCTATGCCAAACAGTCGCTCAAGGATGCAAAGAAACTTTCCGCCAGTGGCCTCAAGACGAAAGCGCAAGACCTGTTGGCGGTACTCGCCCAAGATCCATTTCAGAACCCACCGCCTTACGAGAAGCTAGTCGGGGATCTCGCCGGTGCATACTCACGCCGCATCAATATTCAGCATCGTCTCGTGTATGAAGTATTTCCCAAAGAAAAAATAGTTCGCGTACTGCGTATGTGGACGCACTATGAATAAGAAATGCGGCGTCGAGCATGCGAGCAGCCTCTCCAACCCCGTAGGGCGCAATAAGGCGAAGCCGCATTGCGCCCTACACCGATCAAAAATTCAAAAAACCTGAACTCAATTTGATAACCGCTGCTTTCTTCTCTGCCGAATAACTCGGCGTTCCTCATCTCGCTCCGCCCCCAGCTTCGTTTTTTCTATCAACTCAGGCGGCAACTATTCTGGCGCCGGGGGCTATTGTCGGTCAGGTAGGCCAAGCACCGCACGCAATGCCGGCCCTGGAGATTGTTTAAAAGCCAGCGCCCTGACTTCGAAACTTGCTGAGGCACTATAGATTTCGACGAATCCAGCACCGGTTAACGCCTTGATCAGAGACTTGGGCGTGAATCCGGTTTTATGAGCGAAAAAGTCTTGCCCACTTTCCTCAATTTCAGCGCTCCATCCGTAGATCAGATCTAATACCGTCATTGGTCCCGCTGGCGATTGATAAAGAGCGTCCTCTATATCCAACCCCTGCGATATGCAGGTTTTCATCACCTCACCGATGTCGGGCACACGTATATCAACAAAGCCATCGTCCTTAATAACATGCAGAAATCCAGCAAGCACCATCCGCACTTCATGGTGGTAGTAATGCTCCAGATTGTGTGAGCAGTAAACGGCGTCAAACTGATCTGCTTCCAACGTCGCGAGGGTGCGCGCATCGCATAAAATATCGGGCGAGCCTTTGGGGTCTATATCCAGCAGCAGATGCTCGTATCCTGCATAATAGTTGGGCAACGGAATTACTTTAGTGTGGCCGCCTACATTTAGGACTTTCTTCATTTTTATTCTCACTTTGTACCGGAAATCATAGTACCCGTAGCCTAGCATTTAATTGGCTAGTTGAGGCAGGCATAAATGCGGATACCTGCTTGCCGCAGCCGTCATAATATTGGTACGGGCCACTACCATTTAACGGCGCCTTTTCTCGAACATTAACAATCGGCAACCATTTTGCCCTTTGCGGCCAGATTGAATACTATTGGCTCCCTGTATAGAGCAGCCGCCGCAATGAACGGTTGCCATTAAACTAGAAGCCCTCACCCCTTCCCCTCTCCCGCAGGGAGAGGGGTATTCCACTGTCGGAGAGCCCGCCCCATGAGCAAAAATTACTCCCCTACCCGCGCCTGTCGTTTGGATGAAGTGCCGAGCTGGGATATCGAAACCGATGTATTGGTGCTGGGCTTCGGCGCCGCCGGCGCCTGCGTGGCGATCGAGGCAGCAACAGCCGGTGCCAAGGTCACACTGATCGAAACGGCGGCCGGCAGCGGCGGCACCAGCGCGTTGTCGGGCGGCGAAATTTATGTCGGCGGCAACGGCGGCACGCTGCAGCAGCGCACCGCCGGTTTCACCGACGACACCGAAGATCTGTACAAGTATTTATTGGCGATCGGCGGCCCCAATGCCGATGCCGACAAAGTGCGCTTGTATGCGGACAACAGCCTCGCGCATTTCGAATGGCTGCAGCAGCAGGGCATCGTCTATAAAAATTCGTTTATCCCCGACAAAATCGTCGAGCCGGAGACCGACGATTGCCTGATCTGGTCCGGCAGCGAAGAAGCCTGGCCGTTTTCCGAGCAGGCCAAGCCCTGCCCGCGCGGTCACACGCCGCAGTGGATGGGATTGGGCGGCGGCCGCTATTTCATGGATAAACTCACCGAGCGCGTGGTCGCGCTCGGTGTCGATGTACGCTACGGCACGCGCGCACTGGCGTTGATCGCCGATGCCGACAATCGCGTGCATGGTTTGGTGATTAAAGTCGACGGCGAAGTGCGCTACGCGCGCGCGCGCAACGGCGTGGTACTTTGCGCCGGCGGCTTCGTGATGAATCGCGAAATGGTGAAGCGCCACGCGCCGCTATTTTTGCGCTCGAACACACCGATCGGCACCGTCGACGACGGCTCCGGCATTTTGATGGGACAAAGCGTCGGCGGCGCGGCGATCAATATGCAGGAAGGTTTTGTCACGACGCCGTGGTATCCGCCCGGATCGCTGGTCAAAGGTATTTTCGTCAACGCGCGCGGCCAGCGTTTTATCAACGAAGATTGTTATCACGGCCGCGTCTCGCAACATATTTTGCAACAGGCCGGCGATCGCATTTTCTTATTGCAGGATAACGAAACCTACGCGCGCGGCGTAATGGCCGATCTGTCGCGCATCGATATCGCCGCGGTCGGCGAAACCTGGGAAGAAGTCGAAGCCGAACTCGGTCTGCCGCACAATTCGCTTGTCAGCACCGTCAACACCTACAACGAATACGCGGCGAAAGGCGAAGATCCGCTGTTCCACAAAGGCAAAAAATGGTTGAAGCCGCTGACCGAGGGACCGTTCGTTGCGCTCGATTGCCGCATCGATCACTGCTTCTACGCCAGCTTCACGCTCGGCGGTTTGGATACGCTGCCCACCGGCGAAGTATTGACCGAGGACCGCCAGCCGATTCCCGGTTTGTATGCAGCGGGCCGCACCGCCTGCGGTATTCCACGCTGGGGCGCCGGCTACAGCTCGGGCACCTCGATCGCCGATGCCAGCTTCTTCGGCCGCCAGGCCGGCAAACAAGTCGCCAAAGCCAATGGCTAATTTATATCGCCCTCTCCAAAAGAGGGCGACAACCATCAACTAACTACCAACTACTAACTACTAACTACTAACTACTAACTACTGGGGTCAACAACAATGGCATCGCGTTTAGGACAGTTCTGCATCAACGTCACCAGCCTGGAAAATTCGATTCGCTTCTACACCGAGGTGATGGGCCTGGTAGTAAAACAACATATCGAAATTCCGGAAGCGAAAGAAGTTATCTTGGGCGCCGCCGAGGGTTCCGATTCGACCATACAACTCGCGCAACAACACGCGCGCACCACGCCGATCGATCACGGCGACGCACTGTGGAAATTGTATGTGTACGCCGACGATTGCCAAAAAACCTACGATGCCGCGATCGCGTTCGGTTGCAAATCGAAGATGGAGCCGCAGGTGCTGACCGAGTGGCATTGCACCGTGGCATTCGTTTACGATCCCGATGGTTATGCGGTTGAAATCGTTGGACCGTTGAAGTAAATAAGTTCTATTTAGCGGGAGCCCACCATCCTATTACTTTCCGGGCGCGCTGCGAGCATATCCATGTGCCCGCAGCGATCGCTTCGCGATAGGGCAGGCTCCAGCGTCATCCTCCAATTCACTTTGTTAGATGCATTACCGAAAACAATGCGTTGCATTTCAAGCAAAATGAACTGCCACAGCGCGCGATAGCGCGGAGGGTGTACCGCTTTACCGGACCGTGTGTCGCCAGGGACGGCGACACCCGAGCCTGCGCATGGATGTGCGCTGTTTGGCGTGTCCGGGAAAGCGGTACACCCTCCGTGCCCGCACCAAGAATGAAAGGGGCATTTTGCCCGCCAGCAACTAATCGCCTCACAAATATTTCTCTCGCATTCGGAACCATCATGATCGATCTACGCGCACACAGCGAAACTCTCCCCGCTTACGAAACGTTGTCGGTTCAACGCGACGGCCCGGTCGATCGCGTGCTGCTGAATCGGCCCGATCAATTGAATGCGCTGAGTCTGCTCGCGCTCGACGAACTCAACGATTATTTCGGCCGTCAGCAATTCAACGAAGCCTCGCGCATTATCGTGCTGCGCGGTGCCGGTCGCGCGTTCTGTGCCGGTCTCGATCTGCGCGATTTCGATCCGAACGCCGAGCGCAGTGTCGAAGAAGTGTTATTGCACCAACGCAAATTGGCCGAAACCGTATTGCGCATGCATCGCTGCCCGCAGATCGTGATCGCGCTGATCAATGGCGCGGCGGTCGGCGCCGGTTTCGCGTTGACGCTAGCTGCCGATATTCGCATCGCCGGTCCGCGCGCGCGTATGAACGCGGCATTTATTCGCATCGGTGCATCGGCCTGCGATGTCGGCGTCAGCTATTTTCTGCCGCGCCTGGTGGGCGCATCGGTGGCGCGCGAATTGATGTTGACCGGTCGCTTTATCGATGCCGAGCGCTCGCTGCGCGTCGGGCTGGTTTCCGAACTGGTGCCCGAAGAAGAACTCGATGCGGCCGGCGAAAAGCTGGTGCAGGAAATGTTGAGCACCGCGCCGCTCGGCTTGCGTTTAACGAAAGAATGTTTAAACGCCACCGTCGACAGCCCGAGCCTCGAAGTCGCCATCGCCATGGAAAATCGCAATCAGATTTTATGCGGCGCCAACGGCGATATTCGCGAAGGCATGAATGCGTTTCTCGAAAAGCGCCGACCGGCGTACGCGCAAAATAAGTAGTTGGATTTTAGAGTTTAGTAGTTAGGTTTTAGGATTTAGTAGTTAGTAGTTAGCTAACTACTAAATCCTAAAACCTAACTACTAACCACTAACCACCCGGGAGTCCCGATGCGCGCCGTATTATGCGAACAATTTCGCCAGCTCGATGGTCCGCCTTCCATTGACTCACAAACCATTGGCACCGACGCGCTTGTTATTAAACAGGTGGCGGATTTAAAACCCGGCCGCGATGAAGTATTGATCGGCGCCGCCGCCTGCGGCGTCAATTTCCCGGATAGTTTGATTATTCAGGGTCGCTATCAAGTCAAACCGGCGCTGCCTTTTTCGCCGGGCTTCGAAGTGGCCGGCACCGTATTGGCGATCGGCGAAGGTGTCGCGGGATTATCGATCGGCCAACGAGTCGCCGGCCATCCGTTATTCGGCTGCTTCGCCGAGCAGGTTATCGTACCGGCGATTCGCGTTTTTCCCATTCCCGATGCGATGGATTACGCGACCGCAGCTGGCTTTTTAATTCCCTACGGCACTTCGTACAACGCGTTGAAAGATCGCGCGCAACTGCGCTCCGGCGAAACACTGCTGGTGCTGGGCGCGGCCGGCGGTATCGGCCTCACTGCCGTGGAATTGGGTAACATTATGGGCGCGCGCGTGATCGCGCTGGCGTCGAGCGACGCTAAGCTCGCGCTGTGCAAACAATACGGCGCGCATGAAACAATAAATTATGCGGCGCTGTCGATCGGGCAAGTGCGCGAGCGTATCAAGCAAATCACCGCAGGGCGCGGTGTCGATGTGGTGTACGATCCGGTCGGCGGCGACTACACCGAGCCGATGGTGCGCAGCCTCGCGCAATTCGGGCGCTATTTGACGGTGGGCTTCGCTGGCGGCTCGATTCCTAAAGTGCCGCTGAATTTATTGCTGCTGAAAATCGCCTCGGTGGTCGGTTCGTACTGGGGACCGTATATCGATGCGCAGCCCGAACGCAACGCCGAAAATATGGCCGAGCTATTCAGCTGGTACGTACAGGGAAAAATCAAACCGCATATCTCGAAAACCTATCCGCTGGAACAGGTAGTCGATGCGATCAATCATGTATTAGCGCGCAAGGTGCAGGGCAAAACCGTTTTAATCGTTAAATAGTGGCCTTTCAAATGGCAAGTGAACCGCAGAGGCCAGTAGCGCGGTGGATGTAACCCTTTCCGGGGTCGTGTGTCGCCAGGGACGGCGACACCGAGCCTATGCACGGATGCATGTCGTTGCGTGCCCCGGAAAGGGTTAGATTCACCGTGCCGCACACGTAATAAGGATGAATTGCGATTCACGAGGCGCGAAGTGTGCATCTTTTTCCTGGACACGCAAAAACATCCTTCCATGGATAGGCTCGGGTGTCGCCATCCAGGCGACACACGGTCCAGGAAAAAAATGCACCCATCGCCCAGCCAGCCGTAGTGCCAATTTATGACGAGTCCGAGAAAGAATTCCCCGCAAACGAGCTTCAACCAAGATAAAATTCATCTCATTAGCGGCTAATGATTGGAGATCGTAAATGATCCATACCTGGATAAGTCAATGGCATGACCAGTCATTGCTATCAGGCTTTCTGATCGCTTATCTGATTCAAATTGCAATGTATATCGGCGCAGCCGGCGAAATTACCCTGGTATATGGAATGCTGCGGCGCTATCTCAAGATCGGCGCACTGATCGACGACCGACCGCTACTGCAACAACAATTGCGCCATGAGATCGTCCGCAGTTTAAGCGTTGCTCTTATCTACGCCGTTCCCACCCTGCTCTATCTGTACTACTCCAGTAATCATTCCAGCAATTATTCCAACGGCATCTGGCCTGCATCGTGGCAACAAGCACTGTGGCAGATCGGCGGGCTCCTGTTGCTCAATGATTTCTGTGCCTACTGGACCCATCGCCTGTTGCATACGCGCCGCTTCAGCAAATATCACAGCGCCCACCACCAATCGCAACGCGTTACGCCGTGGTCCGCGTTAAGCATGCATGCCGTGGAGGCTTTGCTGAATCAAATCCCGTACGCCATCTTTCTCGGCGTATTAGTCGGACTGCAATTACCGATGGGCATCGGCACGCTGCTTGGGTTGCAACTGGTACTGATGATTGGCGCCGCCAATTCCCATAGCAATTACAACCCATTCGGCGCCGGACTATTGCTACGCATGAATAACTGGCCGCTGTTGAAAAATCAAACGCTGTTTCACCAGCGCCATCATCGTTTCGGCTACGACAACTATGGCTATATGGGACCGCATTGGGATGCTGTCTTCGGCACCAGCCGTAAGGGGTAGTTGTCGGTTGTTGGTGATTGCCCGGTTCTAATCAAGCGAACAACCAATCACCAACAACCAACAACTATCTTACCCAGCTCTACCCCAGCCTTATGTGCATGGAAAATTTGCCGATGTTTGTGTAATTTTTTTAACCTCCATTGCCCCCGATCGAAAATATTTTTAGCCGCTCCCCTTAAACCCCTATCGCGACGGGTTCTTACCGCGTGCAAACAATAACAACGGGCTTGGCATACTCCCTGCTGCTCTAAAGCTATCAGATCGTCACAGGAGTATTTCGTATGCCACGCGGAGATAAAAGCAGTTACAGCGACAAACAGAAACGCCAAGCCGAACACATCGAAGAGGGCTATGAGGATCGCGGCTTAGGAAAAAAAGAAGCGCAGCGGCGTGCCTGGGCTACCCTCAACAAGGAAACCGGCGGCGGCAAACTATCGGGGTCTGGGCGCGGCCACTCGGTCAGCCACGAATCGTCGCGTAAAGGCGGCCACATCGGCGGACACGCGCAGAGTGCCGCACAGCGCAGCGCCGCTGCCAAAAAGGGCTGGGAGACCCGCAGAGCTCAGCATTAGCAGGGTCAAGGGAATGCGCAATGGCAACGGTTGTCATCGCCGTGCAATGAACGGCAATTTAGATGTCGCTGCCTATCGATACTTAATTTCGGAATCCATTTATGACTTCAGGTCGCCATTGTCCCTACTGTAATTCCACCGCAGTTACAGGCCTTGGCGCCTTCGTCAAAGCCAAGCATACGGGAGTCGAGCTGCGCTGCCGCGATTGCGGTAATTTATTCATCGGCGAGGATCGCCGCCATGTCGCGGAAACCGAGCCCGCCGAAAATGCGCCAGTGGATTCTAGAAAGAAGGTATGACATTCGTTATGCAATGGGCCATTAAAAGAGATCGATATGACTACCCGCACTCGAACGCATACTAAAATTGCGAAATCGTGGTCGAAGCCGGTGACGCTGCATAGTCATGCGATGGATCTCGAAGAGAACGTATTTAAAAAATCCACCAGCCCGCACAGCATTGCCTATCGTTGAAACAATCCGCCATTGGGTAACAATCAACAACTACTAACTACTAACTACTAACTAACAACTATCTCTCGCCCCGCCAACCAGGGCTCGATCGAGCTAGTAACTACTGCCGCCCTCTCTGCAGCGAAACAGCACCGTCATGCTGCCGGTCTGGATTTTTTCCTCGCGATGATTGACGACATCGAAACAAAATTTGACGATGCCGGTGCCGGGCTTCGAGGTTTTACGCAATTCGCCGATGGTGATATGCGCGTAAATCGTTTCGCCGATTTTAACAGCGCCCTGAAAATTCCAATTAACATTGAGCAACCCCACCACCGCTTCGCCGGACAACCCCAATTGCGTCAGCAGGCCGATTGCCATCGACATGGTCAGCGGACCGTGCGCGATGCGCCCACCGAAGCGTGTCTGTTGCGCGTAGTGCTCGTCGACATGGATCGGCGTGAAGTCGCCGACCAGACCTGCGAAATTGGTGATGTCGCCCTCGCCGACCGTGCGGCCCGCGGTTTTGAATTGTTCGTTAAGCGTGAAGTCTTCGAAGTAACGGCCCATTAGGGGCTCCTCTGGAACAGGTTTTGGTAGGTAGGTTTTAGTAGGTAGGATTTAGTAGTTGGGTCTTAGTAGTTGGGCTACACACAACTGCGCAATCGACCACGGAGTCTTTACCTAACTACTAAAATCTAACTACTAATTTCTAAGCACTAACTACTATCAGTCCGACGAAGGCAATGCCTTGGCAATTTTCACTTCGAGCGGCGTGCCGTTTAATACCAGCGAGCCCTTGCCGCCTTTCGTGCACAATAATTCGAAGGTTTCTTGCGCATCGACGTAGCGCTTGCCGATCAGCGTGCCACCGGCCAATGCCGGATCGAGCTGCGCCCCATCCGCTGTTGCGGTACCGCTCAACATCGATACACCGCCACAAAACAATTCGGCATCGACACCCGCCGGCGCGCGAATCACCATCAATTCGGTATCGCACACCGCACTTTTCAATCGCAAACCGGATTTTAAAACTGTCATGTTTACTCCAGAATTTTTTCCAAACAACCCAACTGTAGGTCGGACTTCAGTCCGACACGTACGTAACTTGCTAGCCCGCGTCGGACTGAAGTCCGACCTACAAATTCACACCAATAACTCACGTTAATTTGGCACAAACTTGCAGCGCTCAACAAATTCTCGGCAAACTAAAGTTTGCCGAGAATTGCAGCACTGCGGCTCGCCGACACCAACACATGCTCAGCACCCGGTACCTGATTCGCCGCGCTGCCGCGAATCTGCCGCACGCCTTCCAGAATATTGTTGACGCCGTGAATATAACCCTCGCCGAGCAAGCCACCGTTAGTATTCACCGGCAACTTGCCCTTCATACCGATATTGCCGTCTTTAATAAAATCCTTCGCCTCGCCGGGCTTACAGAAACCGTGCCCTTCCAGCGCCATGAAAACCACCGGGCTGAAATTTTCGTACAGCAGCGCCACATCGATATCGTCGGGACCGAGGCCGGTGCTATTCCACATCTGTTTCGAGATCGCACCGATCTCGGAAAAATCGGCCAGCTCGCCCCGGTAATAATCGAACATGATATTGCCGCCCTGCAGATGCGATTGCGTCGCGGCCAACACGCGCACACCCGGCTGCCGCAAATCTTTCGCGCGCTCGACACTGGTGACGATAAACGCCACGCCGCCATCGCTCTCCTGACAGCAATCGAGTAAACGTAAAATCGGTTCGACGATCCAGCGCGATTGCTGGTGATCCTGCAGCGTGATCGGCTTGTTGTAATACCACGCCGCCGGATTGGTGGCCGCGTGCTCGCGCGCGACGACCACATAGCGGCCGAGATCCTCGTTGGTCACGCCGTATTTATGCATGTAGCGTTGATACCACAGCGCGTAAATTTTCGCCGGCGTATCGAGACCGTAGGCGATATGAAAATCCGGAAAGCGCAGTTGATAAGTGCCGGGCTGGCCAAAGCGCACGCCGGAGCGCTCGTTGAAGGCGCGATACACCAGCACTGCTTTCGCCGCGCCCGATGCCACCGCTGCCGTCGCCATCTGCAAACAGGCGCTGGCGCCGGCGCCGCCGAACGGTGCCCGCGCGGTCCAACGCAATTCGGGAATACCTAAACAACGCTGCACATCCAACTCGTCGTTCGAATCGAGTTGAAACGTCACCATGCCGTCGATGTCGGCCGGCGTTAAACCGGCATCGGCCAGCGCAGCCTTGCTCGCCTCGGCCGCCAATTGCAATTCGCTGCGACCCGATGCTTTCGAAAATTCAGTTTGGCCGATGCCGACGATCGCGGTGCGATCCATATAAGAAGTCATGCGTTAAACTCCAGCGCGCGCGGGGCGGAATTGCGGTAATTTCTGGCCGTTGATTTCTTGAAAAAATACTTCGACCGCTAAACCCTCGTGCACTTGCTCGGCGGGAAAATCCTGCAGATTCGAAACCAGACGCACGCCTTCGCTCAATTCAATCAACGCGACGATGCGGTGCTCGTCGGTGTGCTGGTTCGGATGTTTCGACACGATCCACGCGTACACCGTGCCGGTGCCCTTAGCCGCGTGCGGCTGCCAATTCAGCGACTGACACTGCGGACACATCGGCCCCGGCGGCTGCCGCAATGTATTGCACTCATTGCAGCGCTGAAACAACAACTGATTATTGTTGACGCCTTCCCAGAAAAAATCTTCGTCGTGCATAGATAAATCCAGTTTTTAGTAGTTGGGTTTTAGTAGTTAGCTATCAGTCGCAGGGCAGCAGTCACTGGCTTGACTAACTACCAACTACTAAAACCTAACTACTGTCGATAAAAAGTAACGGCAAAGCCGTTACTTTTTATCGACCTGCCACGGGCTGCGGAATTCTTTCTGCAACTCCCCAGTGCCCCACGCCGCCACATAACCATCTTCGCAGGCTTGGCTGATATCGGCATCGGTATAGCCGAGGCTTTGCATGATTTCGCGCGAGTGCTGGCCGACCATCAACGGCGGGCCCTGCACCACGCCGGGAGTTTCGGAGAAATTAAACAACAAGCCGATTTGATCGAGCTTGCCGACCACCGGATGCGGATAACTCGCCACCCAACCCAGCTGTTGCAGTTCGCTGTCGTCGTGCATTTTTTGCGAGAATTCGCCGTCGCTGATTTCGCACGGCACGCCGGCACCATCGAGAACGGCAAACCAATGCGCGGCCGTATTACTGGAAAACGCCGCTGCCATCAATTCGGCCAGGCTCGCATCGTTTTGCGCGCGCGCGGCGGCACTGTTAAAGCGCGAATCTGCGTTCAAACCTTCGATGCCGAGCGCGAGACACAACGCATCCCAATGCGCTTCGGTAGCAGCGACCAGACACAGCCAGCCTTTTTTAGTTTCATAGAGACGCGTCAACGCATTAAAGCCGAAATTCATACCGTCGACTTTCGGCCGTTCGAAACCGCTGCCATCGGGCTGCGCCACCGCGTACGAGGTATTCAACAAATGCGCGTTGACGATCGAGGTATCGCAGAATTGGCCCTCGCCGGTTTTCTCGCGGTGATACAGCGCCTGCATGATCGCCACCGCCGACAAGAAACCATTTCCCGTATCGCCGAACGATGTGAAAGCCCACAGCGGTTTACCGCCGCGCGCCATGCCGCCATCCTCGTATTGCACGCCGGCCAGACAGCCGCCGGTTTGATCGTTGCCCGGCAACAGCGAGCGCGGGCCGGTTTCAAAACCGCGCGTGTGGCAGTAAATCAATTTCGGATTTATTTTTTTCAGGCTTGCGTAATCGAGCCCTAAACGCTCGACCGCGTCGTAGCGCATATTGTGTTGCACCACGTCGGCATCGCGGACCAGATCCAATAAAATTTTCATCGCGCGCGCATCTTTTAAATTCAGCGCGATGCTGCGCTTGCCGCGATTCGCGCAATACGCGATGTGATTGCTGTGCCAGTAGGTATCGTACAGCGCGTTGATCTTGATCACGTCGGCGCCCATGTCGGCCAACAATTGCGTACCGTACGGACCGGCGATCGCGAGCCCCAAATCGAGCACGCGAATCCCTTCCAGCGGCGCGCGCAGGTTTTTACCCGGTTGCACCGGTGGCAGCGCTTTATTCTGCAACGCCGCCGCCTCGGCTTTCACTGCATCGGTGTGTTGACCGACGCTCGGTGCCGGCCGATTAATTTGCACCGGATGTTTTTCCAGTTTGTAAGTAACGCCAACCTGGCGCAGCGCGCCGAGTTCGGGATCGTCGATTTCGACCACGCAACCGTCCTGCATAAACAGCGGATCGGCCAACGCCTCCTCGGGCGAGCGCACATCCTGCATCGTCATGCCGGCAACCGCCGCCGCATCGACCCACTCTTTCGCACTGAATTTTTTAATGTGCTCGGCGAGAATCGGCTGATAGTGCAGCATCACGAAAATTTCTTCGGGCGCCGTGCCGAAGCGATCGGGATCGTTTTGTACGGTGAGATCGGGGCTCGAATTCAAGGTGTCGCCGGCCGCAGCCGTCATGATGAAGCGCGGGTTCGGCACCCAGTTGTGAATCCAGCGGCCATCGGCGCATTGGTAGTGACCCTTCGGCGATTTGCTGCCGAGAATCCACGAATTGAACATCGGCGCATCGGGATTTTCGACCCGCTGCCAAACGCCGCCACCGCCGGACATCGCGCCCTGCATCAGCGTGGTCTCGACCCATTGGCCGCGACCGGTCACTGCGCGCGCGCGCAGTGCCGCGCTGATCGCGGTCGAGGCGCAGAAAAACGCGCCGAGGCTCGGCCAATGCGAGGCGGTGAATACCGGGCCGGGCCGCGCCGGACCCTGCACGTGTTCGTACGGCACTTCCAGATCGGCGAATTCGTCGGGCCGCCCCATCATGTGATTGATGGAGCCCTCGGGCCAGCCGCGCTGCTCCCATTGCAGACCGGTGCGCGCCGATACCAGCGCATCGTAACCGGGTCGATTCGAATGTTTGTTGTTGCGGCCGTAGGCGGTGATCGAGCAATAGATCAGGCGCGGATTGAGCGCGTGCAGCGTATCGAAATCGATGCCGAGCCGCTCGGTGACACCGGGTGTATAACTTTCGACCAGAATATCGGCGTGCTTGGCGAGCGTCAGAAAGGTGGCTTTATCGGCGGGATTCTTCAGATCGAGCACGGCGCTGCGCTTGCCGCGCTGCCATACCTTATAACCGAGCTGGCTGCGGAACGGATCGCCGCCGGGCGGTTCGATCTTGGTAACGTCGGCGCCTTGATCGGCCAACAACATCGCGGTCATCGGACCGGCAATACCCCAGGAAACATCGAGCACCCGTAGACCTTCCAACACGCCAGCCATCGCTGTACCTCTCATTGTTTATCGATCTGTTATTGAAGCTTATTATTGAAGCTCGCCGTTAAGGAGCCCGCTATTGAAACCCGTTATGCCGGCGACCGTTATTAAAGTTTTGTTAGCATTATAAACAGAGAGCCCCGCAAAATGGGCGGCGCCGGGAGCGTTGCGCGCCAAATGTTACTTTTTTCCTTATTTTCGACGGTTTATACTGCCGCTCCCGCGCCGCCGGCACGCCGCACCGCCGCCGGGCAATATGGGTTGCGACCGCACCGGCAATTCGGCTGCGCCGCCGATTCGCCGCGACTAATTACCACAAGGCTAATTACCACAGAGCCAGGGCACCAAAATAACTCCAGCTCGGCTAACGCCTTGCAACACGCGCCCTGCAACACGCGCCTTGAAACGCGCGACTAAAAACATTTATCGACTTAAAACAGGAACCCGCTCCATGATTAAACGCGACTTCACCGAAGATCAGCAGGCCTTCCGCGATGCCTTCCGCAAATTCCTCTACAAAGAAGCAGTGCCCAATATGGATCGCTGGCGCGAGGAAGGCATCATCGATCGCGAGTTATTCCGCAAGGCCGGCGATCAAGGCTTTCTGATGCTGTGGCCGGACGAAGAGTACGGCGGCGCGGGCCTGATGGATTTTCGCTTCGAACAAATCATCCTCGAAGAAACCGGCTACGCGCTGTGCTTCGAGTGGTACAACACCCTGCACAGCCGCCTGACCGGCCCATACATCACACGCTTCGGCAGCAAAGAACAATGCCAACGCTTCCTGCCGAAATGCATTAGCGGCGAACACATCCTCGCGATCGGCATGACCGAGCCCGACGCCGGCTCCGATCTCGCCGGCATGCGCACCAACGCCAAGGACATGGGCGATCATTGGTTATTGAACGGATCGAAAACCTACATCTCCAACGGCATCAATGCCGACGTCATCGTAGTCGCGGCAAAAACCGACGCCGACAACAATAAACACTGCATGGGCTTGTTCCTGGTCGAGCGCGGCATGCCCGGCTTCGAGCGCGGCCGCAACCTCAACAAAATGGGCCAGCCCGCGCAGGACACCGCCGAACTGTTCTTCAACAACGTAAAAATTCCGAAGAGCAACGTACTCGGCGATCCCACCAAAGGTTTCTACTACTTGATGGAAGGTCTGGCCGAAGAACGTTTGATCTCGGCGGTCGGCAACTTAACTCAAGCGCAAAAAGCCTTCGACATCACCGTCGATTTCGTTAAACAACGCAAAGCCTTCGGCAAAACCGTCGCCGACTTCCAGAACACCCAATTCAAACTCGCCGAAATGCGCACCGAAATCGACCTGTCGCAAGTCTATGTCGATCAATGCGTAAAAATTCACAACGAAGGCGAACTGAGTGCGGTCGACGCAGCAAAAGTAAAACTCTACACCTCCGAAGTACAATGCCGCGTCGTCGACGAATGCGTACAGTTGCACGGCGGCGCCGGTTACATGGATGAATACCCGATCTCACGTATGTATCGCGATGCGCGTATCTCGCGGATTTATGCGGGTACGTCGGAGATTATGAAGTTGATTATCTCGCGGGATATCTTGAAGGGAGATAATGTGCCGTTTGTGGATAGGGCGTAAGCAGATTTTGCTTAACGCAGAGTAGAAAACGCCAGCCTAGTGCTGGCGTTTTTGTTTGGGTATAGCGCGCCATGATGACTTTTTGTGCTAACAAGTGTACATTCAGAAAAAATACCAGCAACAGAAATAAATCAAATATATGAATAACTCTTCGTACCAATTAGTGAAACCTAAAGTCAGCCTGCGCATGTATTTGCCAGAAAGTCTGCTTCTCTTGCTTTCTTTTGCGACACCAGTCCTTGTGTGGCTGATTTGGAAGGATGGATCAATACTTGCTCGCTCAGGAAGTTTAACGGTTTTTTTTGCAGCAGTTGCAGAGTTTAAAACTCTCAACAGAATGAGTAGAAAGCATCTCCTCAACGCGTGCCGCGTTAGAGCAAACGAAACGCCTTGGGATTTTTCCAATGTTGCAAATATCGTTGGTATAGTTTCGTTACTAGCAGCATTAACTGGCACTATTCTCTGGGGCTATGGTGATCTCATCATAAAATCATAATATTTTTAGGCGTTCTTTAACAAATTCATTTTTAAATGATTCTCTCCGTTCTTATTGTAAGCTTGCAGCCAGCCAATACAGGTTTCGCCTGCAGGCGAGTCACTTTGCTTTGCTTGCCCAAAGCAAAGTAACCAAAAGGCCGCGCCTGCGCATCCATGCACATCAAAGGGCACCCTCGCCGGGAGCGCCCCCACACCAGCAGGTCGCAAACTAACTAGTTTGCGACTTCTCGAATCCGCCGAAAGTAGCACTTTCGGAAATTCGACTGCCGCGATTGGAGGCAACTGCAAATCAACGGCAAGAACAAATCGTGGGACATTCGACCCACCATTTGGCCTCGACGATTTGCGCGGAAGCGCGGATTAATAATCCGCCCTATGGCCCTGAGAATCATTAACCAGAAATGGGCTCAACCCATGGCTTGCCAGATTGATATGACGCAAACTTCGCATTGATGCCCTCTACCGGTAACTCGTATTTCTTGGCTTCGTCGCGCGCTTTGCTCTGCCACTGTAGCGCATTGTTAAAATCCCCCATCACCGCCGCGACCGCAGCACGCACCTCGAACAACGTTCGGTGATCAATATATCCGTCACCCACGTTATCGACGTATTGCTTTGCCAGTTGCGCATTGCGTAACTTTTCATCAGCATTGGTGGCGTATACCCACGCCAGTTTAAGCTGTGCATGCTGATTATTTGCTTCAGCAGACTTACGCAGCCACTTTATTGCGACATCAGGATTGCGCGCAACACGAACTCCACTAAGCATTTCGATCGCCAGCAGATACTCGGCATCCGGCTGACCCTGTTCGGCAGCGAGTTCCAGCCACCGCAAACTCTTAGCAGTGTCGGCGGTACAGGCTCGGCCATACAAAAGATTTTTCGCCAATGAGAACTGCGCGGGACCGTAGCCCTCCATGGCAGATCGCAAATACCATCGATTAAAATCCTCGCCCTCCAACTTCATGTGGGTATAAGTCGGCAAAACATCCAAGAAATAACCATAGAGATAACGATCGGCAGCGCCCCCTGCCTCGGCCTTTTCGCGTTGCAATTGAGCCATCTTCTGAAGTTTGTTCTTATCAAACGTCATGCCGTTTAACACATAATTAACACGCACCTGCTTTCCATATGTTTCTACAGGTTGCCCCTTAATCGTCGGCGGTTGATATTGCCACTGTTTAACCGCAGTGAGTGCGGTATCCACAAAGCCTTGGTCTGAGGCGTAAATAATCATGTGATTGCGCGTTGTTCCATCCGTAGCGACGGTGAATATCACGTCGACCCAGCCGATCTTTCTAAGCTGTAGCATGGCGTTTGGATATAATGGTGCAACCTTCTTTTTTATCTGCAACTCATCGACGATATCGTCGGCTTGGCTCATTTCCGGCGCCAATTGCTGTGCCACCACAGCGTCGGAGTATTGAGCAAATAAGCTCCGCTTAGCAGTCTCAACGCGCTTCTTTTGCTCGTCATCCAGCGCGGCATACACCTTATCGCCGATCTCACTCCAATGTTTGTCGCCTTTCTGACTCGCAAGCGCCATCCATGCATATCCCTGCACGACATCCTGCGATACGCTTTGCCCACGGTAGTACATTACGCCAACATTGAACTGAGCAGCATGATCGCCTATTTCAGCCATGCGCATAAATTCAAGAAAGGCTTGGTCATAGTCTTGTTTTTGATAGAGCGCCAGCGCCTCTTCGACCCCCGCCTGCGCGATACTTGCAAAAATCTGTAGCAGGACTAACACTACCAATCGGAACATAACGTACCTTCCTATTATTTTTCGATCAAACGCTCAACTTTCCCGGTTAACTGCGAACAGGGCTGTAAATAAAACTATCGACACTAATTCCACCAAAGTAGGCTTCCAGTACTAGGCTACTTATAGATCCGTAAATCTTAATAGTTTTTGACTCGGCGTTATTTATAGTAACGGTAAGCTTACCGTCGTGCGACCATAACAGCCGCACCTTAAACGGCGCATCCCAGGGTAATTTTGTAGTGAAATAGTCTGTTATTTCGTTGTTTTTATCCACTCGATGCGACAGAAGCATCGTATAAGCACCTTTGCAGGCGTGATCGCTAAACGCTAGGTAGGCGATAGGAAAATCAAGACCGCTTCCACCGAATCTGAGCACGATACGAGCCGCTTCGCCGCCCTCCGCGACTAGATGGCCTGTTAACTCGATACGCCCCGACGTCGCTATAGATTTCAGAGGCCAACTAGCGCGCTCTCCAGCGATTGAGGTAACCGAAAAATCATATCTACTGACTGGTTGACTGGCACAAGCTGTTAACAATAATACGAGTAAAGCAGTAATTGCACTTCGAATAAACACAGCGTCCCCCTCATATTCTTATTGTTTTTCCTTAACGGCTGTCCGCAAGTGCAAATCAATGGAAAAGAAAATTGCGAGTCCGCTACAAAACGCGGCCAAGCTGATAGATTAACGCGATCGCAGCCGTTTATCCAGTCAGCGCCTCGGAAAATCGGGATAGATTTATTTCTCTACAAAAACTCGCTCCCTGTCGGCAGGTACGACAGGGAAATTCAAAAACAAAAATACCCGCACCCCTCCCCCTCAAGGGAGAGGGGAGTCTTTTTGCCCACAGTGTGGCGGCCAGCTTTAGCAAGTGCTACTTGCTAAAGCTGGGTAGTCATCGCATAGTGATGACCCGCTGCTAAGTGGGCACCTCCCGGCGAGGGTCGCCTTTTTGGTTACATTTTGGCGAAGCAAAAAGTGACACCCACCGCAGGTGCCACTCGCTATCAGGCGAAAAAATCCTTTAAATAAAAAACAATAATGTCAATTCAACGCCTGATCGGCACCCATACCTCCACACCCCCATTCCCTGTCCTCGGATCAAAACTCTCCCCATACTTCTCAAAAAACGGCGCATCCACCGCCTCATACTTCGACTGTGGCAACCACTCGCTCATAATCGCCACGCAGGTTTTATTCAGCGTCGAAACATGCTCGCGATGATAAAACACCGCATAGTATTGCTCGGGCAGACGCAGCCGCTGCAACTCCGGCGCGATGCCTGAAAAATCCGCCACCTCGACACCACACAAATACTCGACATTACCGGCATCGTCGCTATTAAAAATCACACCGTAAGCCACTCGGCCCACCTGGCCTGCGATATTGCCGATGTACGGTCCGAAGTGTTGCCACATAGCGGGAATATTTGCGCCATCGCCGCAACCCAAACGCTCGGACAAACCCGCGATCAGCAGCGCCCTGCCCTGTTCGAAACGCGGCTCCTCTAAATGTATCTGTTCGTTGCTCGTCATTCTGATTGCCTCCACAAGTTCCATATTATCGAGATCGCCACGCATGCGTACCGCTTCAGGCGTGAGCCCGAATTGTTCGCGAAACGCGCGCGTGAATGCCTCGTGGGAGCTGTAACCGCTATCGAGCGCCAGCGCCAGAATATCCGGCGCGCCACTGGCCAGCGCGTGCGCGGCGGTCGTTAATCTCCGGCCGCGCACGTAACCAATAACGGATTGACCGATCGCCATGCTGAACACCCGCGACAAATGAAAGCGCGACACACCGCTGACAGCGGCGATTTGTTCGAGGGAAATATCCGCAGCAAAATGACTTTCGATGTACCAAAGCGCTTTTGCTATCGAATTATTGGCGACGGTCTTCATACAAGTCTCCCCTAAGGACGAGTCCAGCATGACGATATGGCAAGCGCGGCGCTTGATCGGGATTGCGGCGCGTTGTTAAGGTTAACTAGTCAACCGCCTCAGCAATAAACAATACCGAAGCCGGTTTGCCGGTAACGGGATGCAGTGGCTCGCGCACTTCGCGCAACTGTAAACCGCTATCGGTAAATAATTGCGTCCAGCTTTCCAGCGTGCGGAAATACCACGGCGCCGGATCGGTGAATTCGCTGCTGAAACCGTCCCACGATCCGCTGCGCCAACCATCGCGATACGGCTGCTCGCCGCAGGCGGTACGCGGATGCAAAGTCTGCACGATCAATGCGCCGCGCGGGTTTAATAATTTGGGGACTGCGCGAAACAAGCCTGCGACCGACTCATTGCCAATTAGAGAAAAGTTACATACCACCACATCAGCGCGCTCATTTAATTTTCCCGCTGCAATATCTTCGTACGACATCGCCATAAAATCGCCGCCGGCCTGTTGCGCCTGCTCGATCAACGCGGGCACCACATCGATGCCGAGCGCGCGAATATTGTGTTCGCCTAAAGCCCGCACCAGCCAACCCTCGCCGCAGCCGATATCGATAACCGATTGCGGCACGCAATTTAGAATTGCTTCGACGATGGCGCGATCGGTGACCAGCTTACGGCTTTGAATTTGCCCGCCGCGCACCGCCTCGGTCCACGGCGCGGCATTCTTGTGCCACGAGTCGATAATTTTTGCGTCGCTCAATGGCTCGATGGCCTGCTGGCCGACTCGATCGGGATCAAATGCCATGGATTTTCTCGATGGATAAAGGTTATACGCGGGGTTGCACGCCGAAAATTATTGCATGACTTGCGCGCGCACTCACGCGTTAATCGCGGCGGCAGTGCTTGGTAAAATGACCGGGTGCGGAGAGACCTGTACCGCAGCGAGATCGGTACAGACCGGGTTGGTAACTGGTCGTACTAGTTAGGCCGTATTTAAGAGGCAGCAGCCGCAGCGCCGGCCGTGGTTTTATTGCTGGGTGCAACCGTTGCGGAGTCGATGACGCTAGCCGTATCAGCACTCGCTTTATCCGCACCTAAGGCCGTCAATAAACGATTGGCGAAATCCAGCAGCGGATTGGCTTGCTGATCGGTCGCGCCGGCATTTGTTGCACCAATTTGGGCCGCCAATAATTGTTTCAACAATCCGGCGGGATTAGCGGCGGTCGATGCCTGCGGTAGCAGCGACGACAGCGCACTGGCTAAATCGCTGAGCGTCGATGTCGATGGCGCAGCGACGCTGTTGTTGCCATTGATATTGTTACCGCCGACGCTGCTATTGTTGCCGGCACCGCTGCCCAAACCTTGTATCTGCTGATACGCGCCCACCTTCTCCCTGATGCTCACTTCGCTGCGCAAATCGAGCGACAGCGAACTCAATTCGGGATTGCTGAAATCCAGCGTGCTGGCCTCTTGGAAAGCGCCTGTCACATCGCCGCCAAAAAATTTATCGGCTAAATCGCCCACTTTTCCCAGTAAATCGCTCAGCGCCTGCAATTCGCCGGCATCCAGATTACCGTCCACCGAAATGCTGAGGCGCGCACTGCTCTTTTCGCTGGAGGCAATATTCAACTGCTGGCCATTGGCATTGGCCTGATAATTCGCGCTCACAGATTGTTTATCTTTAACGCCGAGCTGCAAATGCACGATATCGCCGTCGGCTGTTTTAACGACTAGATCCACGCTCTGCTTGCTGGAAAAGCTGGCGCGATACGATGCCGCCAACTGATTTAACGAATTCGTCTGCGCCGTTGGCGCCGGCTTGGTTGCTGCGCTCGGCGCGGTAGCGGTGTCGGTAGCGATGCCAAATTGTTTGGCCAGAGCGTCGAAGCCCTTATCGACTTTCTGCAACGCCGAGCTGATGCCGCTGCTCAACGAATCGTCGAGACTGCCATTGCTCTTCAGCTCCGCGACCGCCTGATCGAAACCCGATGCAGCGCCTTTGCGCGCCTGCGCCAGCAGCGCGGCGAGTTGATCCGTCGACGCGCCCTGCTGCGCGGCCTGCGTCAACCGCCGCTGCACGAATGAGAGAATATTGCTGGCGACTGTATCGGAATTGAAACTCGATGGCGCTTTGGTAACCGGCGCCAGATCGACAGTCGCAGTGCTCGCTGGAGCACTATTACCAGTGCGCGCAGTGGCTGAGGAAGAGTTGCTATTGAGGGAATCGAAGCCGTTGAACGGTGGGCGATAACTGCCAAGATAGGGCGTGGTTATGGACATGCTGGTTAACTCCCGCTGATGGGGTTGGCACCGGATCGAATGCAATCGCAAACCGAACGCCGATTTCCCGAGGTAACCCTACTAGCGGCAGACCCGCGCCGATCTTTAAGAACTAATACTTGTTAAGCTCCCTCGGGGCCTCTAATAAAATAAGCAATCGACAATCGTGACCGCGCAGTAGCTGGGGCCTTTTCCTGGACCCGTCGATCTAGGGAGCCTCTGATTAAGTGATAGCTCCCCTCTCCCTGCGGGAGAGGGGCTGGGGGTGAGGGCTGCCTTTGAATTAAAAAAGTAGGGGCGCGTAATTCTGCCCTCACCCTAACCCTCTCCCGCAGGGAGAGGGAACTTAATCAGAGGTTCCCGAGCTTAGGTAGTGCGTTGCCGTTGCGGCGGTTGTTCGTGGCTGCGCTGCTGGTACAGCGCCAGCACCAGATCGGATTGCGTAACGATGCCGGCAAGGCGGCGCTCGTCGTCGACGATCGGAATATGGTGGTGGCCCGAGTCGGCAAAAATCGGCACCAATTCCACGATCGGTTTGGACAGCGGCGCGGTGCTCACGGCGGTCGTCATAATCTGCCCGACGACATCGGGTTTATCGGCATGCACGGTGGTTATCAGCGCGACAAAATTGCGCAGCTTTTGCGCGAAACCGGCGTGCGAATCGAGCTGTGCGTGCCGCATGAAATCCGCCAGCGTGACGATGCCGATCACGCGGCGCGCACGATCGATGACCGGCAGCGCTTTAATGCGATGCTCGCGCAATAAAGCCCACGCCTCTTCGAGCGACGAACCGTATTCCACCGTAAGCAATTGCCGCGACATGATGTCGCCGCAATAAATTTCGCCGAAGCGGCGGCGATATGCCAGCATCTCGGCCTGCCGCAGCAGCGATTCCAAATCGTCGCGGTCGATATCCAATATTTCGTTCTGGGCTTTTAAAACCGCGTCGAGATCGGCCGCATTGAAACCCAAATTATGCGCGGGCTTTTCCGCCTTGGCGTCCGCCGTTTTGGCAACAGCGTGCGGATAGCGATGTCCCGTCGCCGCGTGATACAGCATCGCGCATAGCAACAGCAAAAATGAATTGATGGCCACCGGTAGCAGCGCAAAACTATAACCGGCCGCTTGAATTGCCGGACCGCCGAGCACGGCCGTCAACGCGACCGCGCCCGCCGGCGGATGCACGCAGCGCAGCACAATGGTGGCCGCGATCGTTATGCCGACGGCGATAGCTGCTGCCGGCAACGAAGCGCCGAGCCAACGCGCGCAGGTAACACCGATTAACGCCGCAACTATATTGCCGCCGAGCAGCGACCACGGCTGCGCCAACGGACTGGCCGGCACCGCGAATAACAGCACCGCCGAAGCGCCGAGCGGTGCGATCAACAACGGCAAATGGTCGGTCGCGCCCGCGAACCACCACTGCATCAAAAATCCCGTTAAGGCAATTCCCAAAATGGCGCCGCAACTGACGCGCAGCCGCTCGCACCAATCGAGCATGGCCGGCGCCGGTGCAAAGCGCCGCAACCAAAGCCGCAGTGGTGTCGATACTTTCATAAAACGATCCGATAGTTCAGAGTCTATTAACAAGTGCTGAGCATGCGCCGACGAAAATTCGAAAAATCCCGGCGCGAAACCCACGGGCCATATATAGCCACCGGCGAAGCCGGCCTCTGCCATAAAAAGGGGCCGGAATATATCACAAGAATTAACTTACCGAGAGCCTCAGCCACATCGAAAGCATCGGCCGCGGTATGCAGAGCGGCGAGCACACCGGTGTGTGTTGGCCGCTTCGTTAACTTCAAATTCAATATCTTTAGATCTTAGCTAGAGCCACCATCGATGACTCTCGGTTTGCGCGTGACAGGATGGTATGGGGTTGTCTTTTTCGGGATAAGAAAGCCACGTTGATCGGTCGCTGCGAGCTAGTCGACCGAAGTGATGAGCCGTAGCAACTGCTTTGAAGACAGCACGGCAAAGATCGATGAGCGAAATCCCGAAAAAGATAACCCCATACCGTCCCAACCCAAGAAATAAACAAACAGCAAACCTATCGTTCGCCAGCGTTTACTCGACCATTAGCAGCATCAGTACAAAGCGCTTTGATTATTGGTTAAAGGCCGTATTATGATGCGGCACCATCTACCCATCGCGCTCAGATCCGCATTTTTCGTCCTTGAGTTATCGCTGTCCCTATGCCGCTCGACACCACTACAAAACTCGATCAAATCAGCCGCAAACGCGCTGCGCTGGAGCAATTATTATTGCTCGCGCACCAGCTTTCGCGCATGCAGGGCGGCATCGGCTCGTTGCAGCAAATGTTGAAACCGTCGCAGGCGCCGGGCCGCAAGATTTCGGCGATCGAGCAACTCGGTGCGCAATTGGCGCACCATACCAGTCCGCAGTTGCAGCAACAGTTAGCGGCCCTCGATGCGGTAATCGCGCGCGAATTATCCAGCGTCGTGGTGTTGTCGCGCCTGACGCGGGCGGAATTCATCCAGCGCTATTGCGAAAGCAAGGGCGCCGCCGATGCCGCCGCGCTGCTGGAAAAACAACTTGAGAATTTCCGCCGCAACGGCCAATTGAATGTTGCGATCCGCTACGTCTTGCACGGTCGCGGCGTACAGATAAAAGCGGCGGAGTTACCGATTTCGCAAGAGGCCGTGGCGCAGCGCGTTGCGGCACTGCGCGGCAAGGAACAGCAATGTCGCCAGCAATTGACCGAACAGGCGCAGGATTTACTGGCGGCAATCGATCTGGAATTGGCGGATCCCGCTACGCCGCCCGACATTCAGCTGCAACACCGCGCCGCCAAAAACAATCTCGAACAAACGCTGCGTTTACTGGCAAGCGGCCGTAGCCTGGAAGAGTTGCCGCTGCAATTAAATGCGCCGGCCGAACTATCGTTTAACGCGGCACTCGACGCCGCAACGGCCGCAATCGATGCGCCGCCCACGGCGCCGCCGATCGCTGCGCAAAACAAGCACGGTGCCTCTCAAAACAAGCACGACCATTCTCAAAACAAGCACGGTGTTTATCAGGACCAGCGCGACACCCCACAGAAAAAAATGCCGCGCGGCTTTTGGCAAAAGTTGCGGCTGTGGTTGAATACGCCTTGGGAGACGCGCTGGAAAGATATCTAAAATCAGACCTAAAAAAACTCAGAAACGAAAACTTCGAATCGCCGCCAGCGTCGCCTTTAAGGTGGTTTCGAGCGTCGCTATCTCGGCCAACACATCGCTCGCCTCGGCCACCAGCGCGCGATGCAACGCTGCCGCCGCTTCGCCCAGCTGCTCCAAACCGACATTTTTCGCCACGCCTTTTAAGGCGTGCGCGGTGAATTTGAGTTTACCGCGATCGTCGCCATGCAAAGCAGGCGCTTTCGTGCCGTCGTACTCGGCGACAAACAATTCGAGCAGTTGCCGATATTGCGGTTCGCTGTACGCCATTCGCGCCATCGCCCCTCGACTATCGATCAGCGGCAGGTGCGCCAAGTCATCGCTGGCTACCGCTGCGACGCGCGGCGAAGCCCGCTGCGCCGAAATATTTTCCGCCTGGTCGCGCGGCGCGGCATCGACGCTGGCGAATTCGTTGCGCAGATCCTTGCCGCGACCCGACCAATGAAGCAGCGCCGCGATTAAATTGTCCAGCTCAAACGGTTTGGTGATGTGATCGTTCATACCGACCATGTAACACTGCTCGCGCACATCCGAGAAAGCATCGGCGGTCATCGCGATAATGGGCAATTCGATCGCCGAGTACCGCATGCGAATATTGCGCGTCGCCTCCAGACCGTCCATCACCGGCATTTGCAAATCCATTAGTATCAAATCGAAATCGAGCGGGTTGGCGCGCGCGACCGCCTCGGCGCCGTTGCCGACCAACGTGACGGCGATGGCGAAATCGCGCAGCAATTCATCGATCACCTGGCGGTTAAGAAGATGATCCTCCGCAATCAGCACCGATAACCCCTGCAAAATACCCGCTTGCTTGGTTGGCGCGGCAATGGCGTTGGGGCGCGCCGGCGCCGCATCGGCAATAGCGAACGGCAGCGTCGCGATAAATTGCGAACCGCTGCCGAACTCGCTGCGAACCTCGATACGCCCGCCCATCAGTTCGGCCATGCGTTTGCAGATCGCTAAGCCGAGGCCGGTGCCGCCGAAGCGGCGCGCAGTGGAACTATCGGCCTGCCGAAACGGCTGAAATAGTTTTTGTATTTGCGCTTCGGTCATGCCGATGCCGGTATCGCGCACGCTGAAGGTCAGCAGAATTGTCGGCGGCTGCGGCGCGCTGCCGGCAATGTTTGATCCGTCAATATTTAATCCACCGATGTCGGCTCCGGCAGTGTTCAACTCGGGAATGCTCGCCCCGGTAATGTCTAATGCAACGGCGCCGCGCTCGGTAAATTTAAACGCGTTGCCGAGCAAGTTCGTCAATAACTGTTGCACGCGTAGGCGATCGCCGATCAAAAATGGCGGCAGCTGTGCATCGACGTGCAGCGTAAATTCGACGGCGGGACGCTTCAAGCCGACCACCAACGAGCGCACGCCGTCGATCACATCGCGTAAATCGAATGGCTCGGCTTCGATCGCCACGCTGTTCGCTTCGATTTTCGAATAATCGAGCACGTCGTTGAGAATGCCCAACAAGCCGCGCGTCGAACTTTCGATTTTAGCGACGTAATCGGCCACCACCGCCGTCAGCGGCTGCATGCGCGCCAATCGACTCATGCCGAGAATCACATTCATCGGCGTGCGAATTTCGTGACTCATCACCGCCAGAAAACTACTTTTCGCGGCGTTCGCCGTTTCGGCGGCCTCCTTGGCGCGGCGCGAGGCCTCCTCGCTGTCCTTCAGCAATGCTTCGGTGCGTTTACGATCGGTGATATCGGTCGTGGTCACCGCGATGCTATCGCCGAGTTTGACGGTTTGAATACGCACCCAAAATTCTTCGGGCAGCCGCGTCAAATCCGGCACCTCGCCGATAAACGGTTCGCCGGTCTCCACCACGCGCCCATACAATCGCAAATACGGCGGCCACTCGTTCGGTATCAAATGACCGAGTTGCCGGCCGAGCGCCTGCTCCGGCGTCGTGCGCAACATGCGCGCGGCATTGCTGTTGATATAGACGTAGCGAAAATCGACGATCTCGCCGCTGCTGTCGCGCACGCTGTCCAAAATCGCAAATGCATCGAGGCTGTTCTCGGTGGCCGCGACAAAGCGCGCCTCGCTGGCCCGCACCGCCGCGCCGGAGTTTTTCAACCGCGCCACCAGCGGTTGTACATTGCGCCGGATCAACCACAATCCGGCCAAAATAAATAACGCGACCAGCGGCACGCTGAGCAAAAACTGGCGGCGTATCGGCGCATACAATTCGTCGATATCCATTTTCACCACCAGCGCCAAACCGGTACCGGGGACGGCGCCAAAATCGGCGAGCACGCGCATGCGATGGGCATCCACCGCGATCGCTTGCTGCGCAGTAATCGACATCGCCTGTGCGCTCGACAGCGGTCGCTTAGCGATTTGCATGGCGAGTTGAAACGGTTGTTTATCGGTGCGCGCCGGAAAACATTGCAATTGCGCTTGTTGCGAGTGCTGTTGTGGATATTGTGATTGCTGCGGATATTGTGATTGTTGTCGGTCTTGCGCTGGTTGTAGATGTTGCGTTTGTTGTAGATATTGAAAAAGTTGCGGCGCGCAAATCAGCATGTCACCGGTCTGCCCCCAATGCTCGAAATCGTGCGCCAGCGCGGTCAACACCGGCAGCGGTTGTTCGCCGATAAAAAATCCGGTCGCACCGTTCGCCGCCGCGACCGGTATATACGTGCGCAGAATGTAACCGTCGCGCCACATTAATTCGGCGGTATACGCGGTATCGAGACGAATAGTCAGCGCGGGCTCCTCGGTGAGCGCGCCGCTCAAGATATGACGCTCCCCCTGCGGATCGATAAAAGCGATCGCGGAGAAACCGTTTTTGCGCAGCCCTTCGGCCAAGTTGCCGAGCAGCGCACCTGCCGCCGAGTGCAGCGAGTTGGTCGCCAGCGCGCGCAGCGGCTCGCTGGCGCCGAGCAGATAACTCGCGGTGGCGGCGCGTTGAATGCGGCTATCGATCAGGGTCGCGACCATGCGGCGCCGATCGGCGGCGCGCGATGCCAGCTCGTTGGCGGCGCTGAGCTCGGTCTGGCGCTGCGCCAGCGCAAAACTCGTTAAACCGGTAACGATGCCGAGCGCGACCAGCAACGCCGTCGCCATCCGCATGATGCGCGCCACCGCCGCATCCTCGCGCGCGCACTGCGCGTACGAGGTAAACCAAACGCCCAGGCCGATCAGCACCACGCCAAAGGCAGTATGGACTGCCATGGTGGTAATGCCGCCCCACGAATACAGAAACTCGACGCGCCCGAGGTAGCCGAACAGACCGATGCCGGCGAGCAGCGTGGCGGAAATCGCCATGGCGCGGATCGCGAACTCCAGGCGATAGCGCTCTTGATAATTCAGCAGCACAAACGCCGCATTCAGCAGCATAAAACACAATGCCGTGCTCGGCGCCATGCGCCCCGGCCATTTGAATGCTTGGTTGAGCGCCCGGTGCATGGCGTGCGGCTCTATGCCGAGATCGAAATCCAGTAGCGTTTCAAGCAGTGCGAGCGCGCTATATACGATCAATAGCGATGCGCAGCCGAGGCGGATGCGCCGTGCGTGTACGTCACCGAGCACGGCCGGTACCCATAGCATCATTCCGGAGAGCACCAGCGCGATGGCGGAATACAGCGACATCGCCGGCCATTGCGGCGCAATTCTGAGCAGTGCGGGAATACCAAAGACCCAGCCGCCGACCACCGACAGTCCTAACACACAAGCTGTGGCGCCCAGCGCATAGGCCGCCGCGGCCGGAATATTTTTTATTGTTGCCACGCTCAACCGTCCAAGCATCGAATGCACCGCTTCATTCAATATCCTACCGCAATCGCAAACGACATCCGCTATCGGTCCGGGTGCCGGCGATCGATACGCTGCCAAGGCCAGGCCATTGGCGTCGACGCGCAGTCCCCCGCTGGGACCGGATTCAACCAACGCCGTCAGTTTAACATCCCGCCGTGCGACAACTGTAACGCGAATGTCATCGTTTGTTCGCATACTGGGCCGGGATCGGCTTACCGGATATCGGCTCAATACCCCGGCTGCCAAAAGTTATCGATAAGCGCTAACCGGCGCGTGCGGCCCGCTCAGTCATGCAGTAAACAAACAGGTGCTCGATGATCGAAAACTCATTGGTTGCGCAGTCTTCGGCGCGCGCCGATAGAACGCAGGCGCGCGGCAATTGCCCGCCCGCACGCCGCGCTGAATTACCGGATCTGCCATCCGCCGGTCAGTTGCATCGCTACGTTGCGCCGGCACCGCATACCGCGACTTGCTTGAGCGTGCTCGAGCAATTTTTTGCCAATCCCGAACTCGCCGCCATACCGGTGGTGGACGATAGCAACGCGCCCTTCGCCTTGATCGAGCGCCACGCCTTTATCGAATTTTTCGGCCGCGCCTTCGCGCGCGAGCTGTATAGCAAAAGAACGCTGGTGCAACTGACCGCGATGGCCGCGGCGATCGATTGCCAGCCGCTGCGTATCGATGTCGCCACCCATATCGACGACATCGCGCAGATTCTTATCGACGCCGGTCTGCAGCGCATGACCAGCGGCTTCATCGTCACCGCCGACGGCAAATATATCGGCCTCGCCAATGCGCACGATTTGCTGCACCAAATCACGCAGCGCAAACAATCGGAATTGTATTATCTGGCGCACTACGATCCGCTGACACAGATTCCCAACCGCATGTTATTGACCGATCGCCTGCAGCAGGCCTGTCGCGAATCGGCGCGCAGCGGTGCATTGATCGGCCTGTTGTTCGTCGATCTCGATCGCTTCAAGCAGGTCAACGATTCGATGGGACACGGTTTTGGCGATTGCCTGCTGCGCGCGGTGGCCGAGCGCCTGCAAAACTGCGTGCGCAGTTGCGATACCGTGGCGCGGCTCGGCGGCGACGAATTTGCGATTTTGCTGGATGGCATCGACGACGCAAACGCCGCCGGCGCGTTGGGGCAACGCATACTCGATGCGATGCAGGCGCCATTTACCGTGCTCGAGCGCGAATTATTTATCACCGCCAGCATCGGCCTGGCGCTATATCCGCAAGACGACGACAACTGCGAGAATCTGCTCGCGAAAGCGGACGCGGCGATGTACGACGCGAAATCGAACGGCCGCAATATTTTTCGCCAGTACGCGCCCGGCTTATCGATGTATTCGGTCGAGCGTCTATCGCTGGAAACCGATCTGCGCCACGCGCTCGCTAACGACGAATTAGTGCTGCACTATCAACCGCAAATCTGTCTCGCCAGCGGCAGCGTGGTCGGTGTCGAAGCGCTGGTGCGCTGGCAACATCCGACGCGCGGTCTGCTGCCGCCGATTCATTTTATCGGTATCGCCGAAGAGAGCGGCCTGATCGTCGCGATCGGCTACTGGGTATTATATGAAGCGTGCCGGCAACAAATGGAATGGGTGCGGCAGGGACTGCAGCCGCTGCGCATGTCGGTAAATATCTCCGCCGTACAATTTCAACAAAGCGATTTCAGCGCGCGCGTACAGCAGGTATTGCTGGAAACCGGCGTCGATCCCGGCCATGTCGAACTGGAATTGACGGAGAGCATCGTCATGCACCACGCCGCGGCGGTACTCGGCACGCTGAATGCGCTGAAAGATATTGGTCTGCAATTGGCGATCGACGATTTCGGCACCGGCTTTTCGAGCCTGAGCTATCTGCGACGCTTCCCGGTCGATCGCCTGAAGATCGATCAATCGTTTATTCGCGATATCGAAAAATTGCCGGTCAACGAATCGATCGTGCGCGCCATCGCCGCGCTGGCGAAAAGTCTATCGCTGGAAATCGTCGCCGAGGGCACCGAGACGCAATCGGAATTAACCTTCGTAAAAGCCTGCGGCTGCGACGAAGCGCAGGGCTACTTTTATTCGCGTCCGCTGCCGCCCGCCGAATTATTGAACTGGCTGGCAATACCGCGCTACGGCGCCGATTGAATCGTCGGCGTATTCACTCCCCCCTTAACCGGCCCTAAAAGCGCGTACAAAATATCCGCGCTTGTGCCACATTCAGCCGACATTCGCCACACCACTCGTAGCGCGCGAAATTCATCAAAACGCGCTAGTGCGCAGTATCGACGCTTGTTTATTGTGCGCCGCAAGGTTCGGTAAAACGTGTGTTAAGCACGCGTTTTCGCGGTCGGCCGACTCGGGCGTCTATTTATTAAAAACAGTCGATCAAAAAGCAGAGGAACGACCATGAAAAACGCAACGCTTTCCGTTGGCGCTCGGCACGGTATTGGCACTAAGCGGCACACAAGTTTTCGCGGCGACGCTGAATATTAGCTACAACCAAACCGCGGCAGGGATCGCCGGCAGCGGCATCATCACCGACGCGACGGTGGCGAATACCTATAACTACGGCAATAGCTATGGCAGTTTATCCACCACGCTCTATACACCGGCAACGGGCCCGTCGGCTGGTGTCAATTTCGAATTCTACGACGATTATGTTTTCACGATCGGCGGTGCGACCGTAAACTCGGTGAGTTCTACCATCAATTTGAATAATATTTTTACCATCGATAATTTGCAGGCGCGCCTCTACAACGCGACGACGCAAGCATCGCTGCCCGTGCTGGGCAGCCCGGTGGGCGGCGCTATCGAAGCGTGGAGTTCGCAGATCGGACCGGGCGGTAACATCACCGTCTCGGTCCTCGACAATGTGCTGCTTGGCGCCGGCACTTACGTGCTGGAATTGCGCGGCAGTGTTTCCGGCACGGCGGGCGGCAGCTATTCCGGCGTATTGAACGTGGCACCGGTACCGACGCCGGGCGCGTTCTGGCTGTTCGGCTCGAGTGTGCTCGGCACGCTGACCATGCGTCGTAGACGGTAGCGGGCCCTTCACTAATCTCCTCTTCGCCGCACCATCCGCGGGTAGCGAACATTGCAGCACTCGCTGCCGGCGGATTATTTTGCGATAGCTATAACTACGTGTTTTGGTAGTTTGCGATTGTTTTGATAGCTCGCGGCTGTTTTGTAATTCGCGCCTGTTTTAGAAATTCGCGCCTGTTTTGGTAATTCGCGACTAGGGCGCATACAAACGCTACACGAGCTTGCTTCAGTAGGTCTGCGAATGCGGCAACGGCGCACGCCGTTGTACGGAGGGAGAGCCCAAAGTGATCTGCCACTGCAGCGCTTTGTGTTCGTCGGCGACCAGCGTGAAGGTGCGCTGCGTATCGGCTTCCGGGCCGCGCAACGCGGGATGCCAAATACGCGCGGTATAGGAACCTGCCGGCAATTGCGCTATCGCCACCGCGCCATCGCGATCGGTTTTGCCGAAGAACGGCGTATCGGTAACATAAATATAGCTGAGCATCCAGTCGTGAATATTGCAGCCAATCGCTACGACACCCGGTTTATCGAACACGATCGGCGGCGCCGAGTCGCCCGCATATAACGGCAATTGAAACTGTTTCGCTGGCGAAAACGAATACACATGATGGCGCGTATTATCGTGATTGGGGAATGCGACTTGCGTGCCGGCTTGAATCGCCAATACGAACGGTGCGAATTGTTTGTCGACCTGATCCATCGTGGCGATCGCCGAGCCGCTCGCGGTACTGGCCGGCACTCCGGCCGGTTCGAGCACCGCCACCGCATCCTCGACCGGCTTGCCGTTTTGATCGACGACGCTAACCCGCAGCTCCGCAGCAAGGGCTGTCCCACTCGATGCAAGCAACAGCAAAATCAGCGATGCCTGTAAAAAATTTTTCGAAGCGCGCATAGATGCTTTTCTTTAATAAGCGTAGAGCCAGCTGAGAGTAAAGATACTATTGTAATAATCGAAATCTTCGCGGCCGTAACTAAGGCGGCGCAAATAACGTAGATTGACCGAGCTGTGGTCGCCGACGCTCTCGCTGAGCCCGACATAAACGTCGTGCGTTATTGCCCGTAATTTATAGGCATAAAAGTCTTCGCCAAACACATCGTCCTCTTCAATGGCGCTGCTGACGCGATAAATATCGCGCCCGGGTCGAGTGGTCGCGGTGACATCGCCGCTGCGCCGGCTATAACCGGCCAGCAACGCGGTGCTGGAATCGTAAAAATAAGTCGTATCGACGGCGACGCTATGCGCAATTTGATCGAACGCCGCGCCGGATAAATTAGGCACCTCGGCGGTGCTGGAATCGCTATCGAACTTATAAACAATATAGGTAAGACGCGCCTGCCAACGCTCGCTTAAATACTTGCTGATACCAATATTGCTCTGATAGGCCCAGCCATCGCGCACCGAATTGCGGTAATCGGCATGCGCGGCCGATGCCGACATCGAAAGACGCGGCGCATCGCGCCCCAACCCGAGCTTGCGCGAATAATTCGCCAGCACGCCGGCTGAGGTATTATCCAAACCCTCATAGTGATTGAATTTCTGCGCCGCCAGCGTGCCGGCCAAACTCAGTGCCGCATCGTCGTCCAGCGCAAATATCTGACCGAGATTGAGCTGTATCGATGCGGAAGTATCGGATTTTTTCTGATCGGCGACGGCGCCGTTATTGACGTTATCGTTGTAGACAACGTCCGCGCCGAGCCGCAGCAGCGGCTCCGCCTGCAACGTATTCGCATGCATCATGACCGCCGTCGATAGACCTATCGTCATCGACAGCGTTAGCAGTGGTGTAAATCGCATCGTCGTTTGTCGTACACAATTATGAATATTCAGCGCAGCGCCCGGTTTAGAGTTAGATTAGCGTCTACCGAAAAATGATAACTACTATCGAAAAATAACTGCTATCAAAAGATAACTACAGAATACCTGCTGAAGCATAGTCAATATTTTTGCGTTTTGCTCGCGGACGAAAAAAGCTCCACGCTGGCCAGTGTCCGCCAAGACTCTGCGCGCGGCTGCAGGGATAGTGGCGACCCTACGAGCCGCCATTGTCGTCGGCAGAAAATCTATAGCGCGGATTTTCTGCGGCGTGCAGCTCCGATCAGACCCACCAAGCTAGAGCCGAACAACCATGCCGGTGCAGGAATAGGTACCGACGAAATAGGCACCTCAGACGCGAATAAAGGGCCAGACGGGGTCGTAATCAACCAGTTATATTCAACCTTGAAGGCACTGGCACCGATGATGACCGACGTATCGATGCCTGTCACCGAGCCAGTAAATTGACCGCCGGGCTCGGTGAATACAAAGTTTAAAGCCAAGCCCTCCCACGCCGGGGATGCGGGGGCAAAAAATCCGCAAATCTTACCGAGCTGGCTGGTTGCACCATTGCGGCAGGTGGACGAAGTTTGTGTATATACCGATGCATCGCCAGCGTTAACGACGCCGAGCGGTTTGACGTAACTAAAGGTATTGGTGGCTACATCGTAAGTACCAACGCCGGAAAACGACTGGGTAGCGCCTACGAACGTTTGGCGACCATCAATAGTCGCAATGCCGGTCGTATTGGTTTGTATTTTATAATCGCCCAGCTGAATATTACCGGTGAAGGTCACGTGATTTAGATCGGTGAAATCGAATGTCCAATCGCTTTGCCGGATAAGTTGCACGGCGCCTTGAAGATTCGTATTGGATGGATTGGTCGCTTCGCCGGCAGCGTTGCTGACGTAGTACCTTTGAATGTTTGGCCCCCCATAAGGAATACCGGTAGTACCTATATTGACACCACTCATGCTGTCGTAGGGGCGATCGAGCGTACCCGATGTCGCGAGGGCGCTATACGAGACTGCAAATGCTGGGGATGTTACGGCGGCGGAGATGGCTGCAACTAAGGTTATTTTTTTCATTGGCGATATCCTTTATCCGTTCGTTGATCGTGAAGTATTTTTGTTATTTTTTGGGCATGCGAGCAAACCGTTGTTCGCAATGAGCAGCCTTACAGCTCTATTGAAACTCGGCGTCCACCCTGACAGACTTGGGCGAGTGTACATTAATTGCGCTCTTAGAAAAACCCGTTAAAGCCCCTCTTCGGGATAACCGGAATCCTCCATGATCGATCTGTACGGTATGACCAGCCCTAATGTCCGCAAGATATTTATCGCGCTCGAAGAATTGGAGTTGCCCTACGAATTTCACCATGTGCGCGTGTTGCAGGGCGACCAGTTCAACGCGGAGTTCATGCGCCTGAACCCGAATAGCAAAGTGCCGGTGATCGTCGATCGCGAGGGTCCCGGCGGCGCGCCGTATACCGTGTTTGAATCGGGCGCGATTCTGCTCTACCTGGCCGATAAGACCGGCCGTCTGCTGCCGACCGATATGGCCGCTAAACACATGGCGATACAGTGGTTGATGATTCAGATGGCCAATGTCGGCCCGATGCTCGGCCAGCTGAATCATTTTCGAATGTATGCGCCGCCCGGCAACGAGTATTCGCTGAAGCGCTACGAAACCGAAGCGCTGCGTTTGTACGATATGCTGGATCGACGCCTGGCGGAGTCCGAGTATCTCGCCGGCAACGAGTATTCGGTCGCCGATATCGCTACCTTTCCGTGGGGGTTGTACCATGAAAATCACGGCTTCGATTGGGCCGCGCGCCCGCATTTAAAACGCTGGTGCGACACCATCGGCGCGCGACCTGCAGTGATACGCGCGTTGGCAAAAGTCACTGCTATAGAACCCGCCGATGCCAAAACAATGGAGGGTGCAACCGAGGAGAGCCTCGATCGCTTTTTTAATCGCGGTTGGATGCGAGATAAAAAATAGAGCTCACACAAAAGACCTAAAGTTCATATAAATTTTGAGGCAGAGGAGTTCGTGCCGAAGCGGAGTGAGGGGGGCGTCTTTTGCGGGACATGAAGTGGTACTAGTCGAAGCTGCGAGCAAGATTCATCCGTGAAGCCGACAAGTTCTTCTAGACCGATGGCACCGAGGCTACTTGAATGCTTGCTTCCCCTCTTTGTTTTTAAAAATAGGGGGCCGCAAAAGACACCCCCTCACCCCGCCACCAAGTTCATTCAAGCTTCGATCTTGATGCTCAAAGGAATCTGTAAATAACAAACCTCACATTGATCAAACAAGAGGGAAATATAACGTGTCGACAAAACAACAACAATTAATTGAAGTAGCGCACCGACACGCTGCGGCCGAAGCCGCGGCGGATATCGAAGGCACGATGAATACGCTGGAGGGAGAGCCGGTTTACGAACTGTATCCGCTCGGCCTGCAGTTGCGCGGCATGGCGCGCGTGCGCCGCTACTACGAATATTTCTTTGCGCAGGCGCTGCCGAACACGCTCGGCTATCAACTGCGCAGCGCCTGGGTCAACGATATCGGCCTGGCGGAGGAATACGATATAGACTGTCGCATCGATGGCGCCAAACACAGCTTTCGCGTGCTCAGCATTTTAAAATTCGGCGAGCAAGCCTTGTCGGGTGAGCGCCTGTATGCCGACGAAAAGTTTTTCCGCTTTCTGTTCGGCCCGCTATGGTCCGAGTTGGAGCCCCTGTAGTTGAAGTCCCTGTAATTGAAACGGCTGTAGTTGAAACCACTGTAGTTGAAACCACTGTAGTTGAAACCACTGTAGTTGAAACCACTGTAGTTAAAAGGATTGTAGTTGGAACTACTGTAGCTGGAACTACCGTAGATTAAGCCGCGCAAACATTGCACCGCGCTCAATATCACTCAAATTTATAGACCGACATTTTCAGCCCATTGAAATATTTTTGTTGCCATCAAAAATAGACGATAATGAGCTTCGTTATTCCATCACCATCCCGGCCAAGCCCGCACTTGCAACCGCGCTGCAATCCTGCCCTTGCCTTTGATGAGCGCACCGCCGGCCGGCATCAAATCACTCAGAGGAATCGGTATGTCCCAGGGGACTAATTCCAGCGGTAACGCTACTACCAGCGTTACCGCGACTACCAGCGCTAACGTTACCACCAGCATCGGCACAACCGGCAGCCAGCGCAGCAGAGCCGTGGTGTGTCGCGCCGTCAACGAGCCGGTGGTCGTCGAAGAGATCGAGGTAGAGGCACCGCAGCACGGCGAAGTGATGGTGAAAATGTTCGCGTGCGGCATCTGCCACAGCGATCTGAATATTATCGACGGCAGCATTCCAGCGCCGATGCCCGTGGTAGTCGGCCACGAAGGCGCCGGCGTGGTGGTGGCGGTCGGTCCCGGCGTCGGCCATTTAAAAGTCGGCGATCACGTGGTCAACTCGTTCGTCAGCGTATGCGGCAAATGCCGTTACTGCATCGCCGGCAAAGCATCGCTGTGCGATCAGGCCAGCAAATCCGCGTACACGTTGCCGAATGGCGAACTGCGCACGCGCGATGCCAGCGGCGCGCCATTGCATGTGTTGTGCGGTCTCGGCGCCATGTCCGAATATGCGACCATGCATGTCGATAATGTCGTCAAAGTCGATAGCACGATGCCGCTCGACAAAGCCGCGCTGATCAGTTGCGGCGTGATGACCGGTTTCGGCGCAGCCATCAACGCGGCGCAAGTCGAACCCGGCACTATAACGGTGGTATTCGGCTGCGGCGGCGTCGGTCTCAACGCCATTCAGGGCTGCGCGATTTCCGGCGCGGCAATGATCGTCGCGGTCGATACCTCCGATTTCAAATTGGAACTGGCGAAACAATTCGGCGCGACCCATGTATTGAATGCGAAAGCCGAAACCAATGTCGTTAAAGCATTGCGCAAATTAACCGGCGGCGGCGCCGATTACTGCTTCGAATGCGTCGGTCACGGAGAAACGGTGGCGCAGGCCTACGGCGCCCTCGGTAAGGGCGGCACCGCCGTTGTGGTCGGCGTCGCCAAATCCACCGACATGACTTCGATCCGCACCATGACGCTGCCGTTCGAAGCAAAAAAATTGATGGGAACCTATTACGGCGATGCGCGCCCGCAACTCGATTTCCCGCGCCTGATTAATTTGTATCAAATCGGCAAATTGAAAATCGACGAGTTGATTACGCGCACCTATCGCATCGACGAAGCGGCACAGGCATTTGTCGATCTGAAAGCGGGCCGCAATGCGCGCGGCGTTATTATTTTTTAGTAGTGCTCCCCTCTCCCCGCGGGAGAGGGGCCGGGGGTGAGGGCCAGTTCTGTGCGGGGTTCAGCCCTCACCCTAACCCTCTCCCGCAGGGAGAGGGAATATAAACGGCCCGAGCACAATTAAAGTTTTACTTTTCGGATTCGTTTTAAGAGGTTAAGCAGTTATGAACGCAACCACTGAAATCACCCACGGCGAAGCGGCCGCGCAATTTATCGCGGCGCCGAAACAATTATTGATCGGCGGCGAATGGCGTCCGGCGCAAAGCGGCGCGCTGCTCGACGTCTACAACCCCGCCACCGGTGAAATATTCGCGCGCGTCGCCAATGGCGACGCCGCCGATATCGATCTGGCGGTAAAAGCCGCGCGCGCCGCCTTCGAAGGCAAGGAATGGTCGAGCGCGCGGCCGATCGACCGCGAGCGCTGGTTGCTGAAACTCGCCGATCTGGTCGAAGCGAATGCGCAGCAATTGGCGGAATTGGAAACGCTGGATACCGGCAAGCCACTGGTGATCGCGCGCAAGGTCGACGTTGCACAGGTGATCGATTATCTGCGCTACATGGCCGGCTGGGCCACCAAAATCGAAGGCACTACTCAGGAAGTTTCCGCTCCGGCATTTCGCAAAAACGAATTTTTCGGTTACACGCGGCGCGAACCGGTCGGCGTGGTCGGCGCCATCGTGCCGTGGAATTTCCCGCTGCTGATGGCGGCATGGAAAATCGGTCCGGCGCTTGCCACCGGTTGCACCGTGGTATTGAAACCGGCCGAGGACACACCGTTAACTGCATTGCGCTTCGCCGAATTGATTCTCGAAGCCGGCGTGCCGAAAGGCGTGGTAAATGTAGTGACTGGTCTCGGGCATAGCGCCGGCGCCGCATTGGCCGCGCATCCCGGCGTTAATAAAGTTGCGTTCACCGGCTCCACGCAGGTCGGTAAATTGATCGGTAAATCCGCCATCGACAATATGGCGCGCTTCTCGCTCGAACTCGGCGGCAAATCGCCGGTGATCATGTTCGACGATGTCGATATCAAAGCCGCATCGATCGGTGCCGCCAATGCGATTTTTTTCAACCAGGGCGAAGTGTGCGCAGCCGGTTCGCGACTGTTCGTGCACAAGAAAATTTTCGATCAGGTGGTCGACGGCGTCAGCAGCATCGCCGCCAATATGCGCCTCGGCGCCGGCCTCGATCCGAACACGCAAATGGGCCCGCTGGTCTCCGAGAAACAATTGAACCGCGTCTGCAATTATATTCAGAGCGGTATCGACGAAGGCGGCCGCCTGGTCACGGGCGGCGAGCGTTTAAGCGGCAAGGGTTATTTCGTCAGACCGACGGTATTCGCGGGATTGCCAGCCGACGCGCGCATCATGCAGGAAGAAATTTTCGGGCCGGTAGTCGTGGCGACGCCGTTCGAAGATATCGACGAAGTGGCGGCATTGGCGAACAACAGCCAATACGGTCTGGCCGCGAGCATCTGGTCGAACGATTTGAAGCGCGTGCATAAATTGATTCCGCGCATTCAAGCCGGCACCGTGTGGGTCAACTGCCACGGCGTATTGGATAACTCATTGCCGTTCGGCGGCTACAAACAATCCGGTATCGGCCGCGAATCGGGCCGCGTCGTGCTCGATCTGTACACCGAAACCAAATCGGTATTGATGATGCTGTAACGATAATGCCGCGCCAGCGAGGCCGACCATGAGCGCTAACAATACTAACAATAACAACAAGAGTAACGCCGCTGGCAAAACCTACGTGTTGGTGCACGGCGCCTATCACGGCGGCTGGTGCTGGAGGCTCGTCGCAAACAGGCTGCGCGCGCAAGGTCATACTGTATTTACGCCGACGCTGACCGGGCTCGGCGAGCGCGCGCACTTGCATATATTCAATCCCGGCCTCGATATCATGATCGCCGATATCGTGCAGGTTATCGAATGCGAGGAGTTGCACGATGTGATTCTGGTCGGCCACAGTTTTGCCGGCACAGTGGTCACCGGTGTAGTCGATCGCATCGGCGCCAGAATCCGCCATCTCGTTTATCTCGATGCATTGATCCTGCAAGCCGGCAGCGCCGTCACCGACGGGGGCTCGCCGGAAATGCGCGAGGTTTTCAGCGCGCTGCGCATCGAGAATGGCGGCAATGGCTTGATCAATACGCCACCGATCGAGTTTTTTGCGTTAAAAACCGCCGAGCAGGCGCAGTGGGTAGCGCGACAGCTGAAGCCGCAACCGGTCGAATCATTTTTCGAAAAATTAAATTTGACGCACCCGCTCGGCAACGGTCGCGTCGTCACCTATATCACCTGCACCGACCCGTATTTCGCGCCGACCGAGCCGTCGCGCGCTATCGCGCATAGCATGCGAGACTGGAATTTTCTCGATATCGCCACCGGCCACGATGCGATGGTTTCCGCACCGGAAGAATTGGTGGAATTGCTCGCGCAACTCTAGAGCCCATTAGCACGGATAGATAACCGAATAGTTCGCCGACAGCACGGATCACCGCACGGTGCCATAGCGAGGCTTTACACCATACAATTAATTACTCGCTGCCGACGCATGCAATTGCAAACCCAACGCCCGGACCACTTTAAGTATTGTGGCCAGCTCAGGATTACCCTCGGACGATAGTGTTTTGTAGAGACTCTCCCGGCCAAGGCCAGTATCGCGCGCAATTTGCGACATGCCTTGCGCGCGTGTAATATCGCCGAGCGCGGCGGCAATCAATGCGGCATCGCCCTCCGCCAGCGCCGCTTCAAGATAGGCCACCCTATCCGCCGCTGTTTCTAAATGCTCGGCCGCATCCCATTGCTTGACTTTGATCTTTGCCATGCTGTGCACCTGTACGCTGTTTATCTGTTTACTTATAAACAGCCAGCCAACTCAATGGCAGCTCTAATATCTCGCTGCTGCGTACGCTTATCGCCACCGGCGAGGAGAATGATCACCCTCTCGCCGCGCCGCACGAAATAAATGCGATAGCCCGGGCCGTAATCGATCCGCAATTCCGAAACCCCAGCCCCTACCGGTTTAACATCGCCGAAGCTGCCCAACGAGAGACGACGGATACGGATATCTATACGCGCGCGGGCAATCCGATCCTTTAACGAGCTAAACCACTTGGCGTAGCTCTCGGTTTCGAGTACGTCCATGTACTTCGCCCCAACCGTATCCCAAAGGATACACCAATTAACCCTAAAAGCAACACTGAATCGATGACCTGAAAACCACCTTGACGTCCACAGACCGAGAGTTGTTTAAATCGAGGAATAGCACTCAGGAATAATCGAACTTTTTCTCAAAGTGCCGGCGCAGCGGTTGCCACTCTCCCAGCGATACTTTGACATTGCGCTCAGTTAAATACGCTGCCAAATCGAATAGGTAGGCCATGTCGGCATCGCCGCCGCAGATTTGGAACAGCTGCTTGCCAACAGCGGTTAAACGCAACACCGGCAGCGGCACGCCTTCTTGTTTTATTGCCGATAATTGAATCGCGCGATTGTGATTGATCAATAGCAGCGGCTGTTGATCGTGAGGATGGGATGGCTCGTTGATCTGCGCGTGCAAATTCAAATGGCGCGGCGCATCGATCGGATGCAGAAGACCTAAATTCGCCGCACTGCTCAGCCAGATACCGTGCAACTCAGCTTGAAAATAACGGCCGCGCGCGTCGAAAATAAACTCGCCGAAAACGTAGCGCGCCAATAACAGGATACCGTGGATTTCATGCTCGCCGATGGTTCCCAGCGTGTCCAGCGTCGCCAGACTGTAGCGGCCGGGAGCCGCCACTTCGCGCACCAGTATGCGCGCCCACAAGCGTTGTAGTTCGATGTGGTGAACATCCTGTGCCAATCGGCGCCAGCGCTGCAGCCATTGCGAACTGATGTCGGTATCGGCCAGCGCGCTGAAAGCGTAACCGGCCAAAATCTCCTGCTCCGCCAGCAGTGCAGTGCGGCGAATATTCAGGGAGCGTTCGAGATCGCGATGCGCGGCTTCGCTAATCACCGAATCGAGCAAATGCTCGGGGTTGGTAAAGCGCGCGAAGATGGCGTCGCCATCGACCGCGGGACGCTCGATGAAGCTGTACATCGGCACGTCGCCGACAGCGACTGCATCGACGAGTTGACCACCGCGCCCCATGACTTTACGACCCCTGCGCAGCTCGGCCAACTCGCGCTCGGTGGCAGTAATCGCAGCCAATTCGGCGGCGCGCACGCGCTCGCGGTCCAAACCTTCGCGGCGGATTTGGCCGGGCGGCACCAGACCTTCGCTGTCGCCGAACAAGGCCATCCATACCTTATCCAGCCAGCGATCCCGCAGTTGCTGGTTATGTAGCATGCTCATTCCGCTCCCTAATCGCCATCTTGCCAAGTATCCGGCGAATACCCGCGCGCAAGCCGAAGTGTGCCGTTTTTGCCCGGCACCGGCAACCGGCACAAATGGGCGAACCGGCGGTCGAAAAGCCGCGGTGAACATGCGCAGGGCCTGTTAACACTACCGCGAACCTCGGCGCCGGCGACGGTTTTCACCCGATCAAGCCGCGAGCCGCGTGGCGTAGAAATCTATGCGAGCGGTGGGTCACGAAGAGCAGCTGCCTGCTGATATCTGCTGGCTAACGGGCGTCCCAGTCCTTCGGGTTGCTCCGCAAAATACGGCGCGCCGACTGGCAAGCTTATGATCATCAGCCATAATAGATTCTACAAAAACAAAGGACGCAATAAGGATGGTTCGGTTTATAGCGATCGACGGCCCGCGCTGGGCGGATTCGCATTGGTTAATCGTTGTTCGGCAACCCGCTGTTTCGCAGTTATCCACCCTCGACGCGAGCTGTTATGGTTAAACGACAGCTTAATAATCATCCATTAACGATGGTGTTGACCGACGCCCTGTTGCGCACGGCGCTATTGCGGCGCCGTGCGGCATGCGCACGATTTATGGCGGCGATTTTGCTCGGCCTATTGGCGCTAACCGGTGTCAGCCTCGCCGCCGACGGCGACGAGCCCGCGCGCGAGTACCGAATCAAAGCTGCTTATTTGTACAATCTCAGCAAATTCATCGAATGGCCCGAGGAAAAAACGCTGCCGAACGAGACGCCCTTCACAATTTGCGTGTACGGCCACAATCCATTCGCCGATTCTCTGGAAAAATTGCGCGAGCACACCGTTAAAGGCCGCAGTATCGCCATTCGCTACGTGCCCGAAAGCCAACCGATCGATAGCTGCCAACTCTTATTTCTATCGCGCGATAACGCCGCGCTACCTAAGGCCCTGAGCGCGGCCGGCAGCAATGCGCCTATTCTCAGTGTCGGCGACGACAAAAATTTTCTAGCCAACGGAGGCCTCGTCTGTTTAACGACCGAGAATAATAACGTGCTACTCGATATCAACCTGACTCGCGCCAAACAGATCGGCTTTAATATCAGCGCCAATCTGCTCGAAATAGCGCATAAAATCCAATGATTGCCAGAGCGGGAGAGCAACGGTGAAACTGCATAATCTATCGATTAGCAGTAAGCTCATTTTGCTATCGCTGGCCACCAGCCTTATGGGACTGCTGGCGGCGATCGCCGCTATTGCGGCCTACGACCAGTACAGCTTACGGGCGGTGCTGAGCGAAGAGTTCAGCGTAATGTCGAAGGTCATCGCCGACCACAGTAGCGCGGCGGTCGTGTTCGACGATAATTCGCTGGCGCAAAGTAACTTGAATGCCCTGCAATATCGCGAGGGCGTGCTGCTTGGTTGTATGTACCGCAGCAACAGCAACGAAAGCCCGGAGAAATTACCCGCACCCATTCTATTCGCGCATTTTCAAAGCGATGCGCAGCAGATCTGTCCGACCGTCGCCTTGGTCAATTCGCAGCAGACGCATTTCGATAATCGCTACCTGGAGATTCTGCAACCGATCTCGATCGATGGCGGCGCGGTCGGCGTGCTGTATTTACGAGTTTCACTGGACGCGGTCAACGCGCAATTGCAGCATAAATTGCTAGCGATGATTCCAGTGGTGCTATTCGCCGTCAGTATCGCCGTGCTAATCGGCATCTTGCTATCGCGGCATATCTCCCATCCGCTGTTAATGCTGGGTAAAACCGCGGCGTTGGTTGCGGAAAATGACAACTACTCGATTCGCGCCGATAAATTCAGCGATGACGAAGTCGGCCAGGTGGTCGAATCGTTCAACCATATGCTCGAGGTGATCGAGCACGAGGATGCGCGGCTGCGCGAAAGCGAAGAAAAATTCCGCTTGATCAGCGAATCGTCGAAAGTCGGTATTTTTCAGTTGGACAGCCGCGGCCAATGCACCTATGCCAACGAAGAGCTCGCCAGTATTACCGGCCTCAGTAGTGAAGAGTTGCTCAGTCAGGGCTGGTTGAGCGTGGTGCATCCCGACGACAAGCGCCGCGTCGGTGAGCAGTTGAACACCTTGATCCAAAAAACCAGCCAGCATATCGCCATCGATTGCAGCCTGCTGCGCCCCAACGGCTCGATCAAATGGATCACCGGCGATATCGCACCGCTGCGCGATGCCGATCAACAGCAGATCGGCTTTCTCGGCACGCTATCGGATATCTCCGAGCTGAAGCAGGCCTACGATCAACTCGAACATATGGCGTTCTACGATACGTTGACCGGTCTCGCCAACCGCCGTTTATTCCGCAATCGCCTGGAGCATATGCTCAGCAACATTCAGCGCACCAATAACAGCGTCGCGCTGATTTTGATCGATGTCGACCATTTCAAAAACGTCAACGACTCGATGGGCCACGACTCCGGCGATACTTTATTGACCGTGATCGCCGAGCGTCTCAAACAATGCGTGCGCTTCACCGATACGGTGGCGCGACTCGGCGGCGACGAATTCGCGGTTATTCTACCGAACGTGCCGGATATGCTGACCGTCTCCTCGATCGCCGAGAAAATTTTGCAGGGTCTGAGCAAACCCACCCTGCTCGACGACGAAGAAGTCACGGTCAGCGCAAGCCTCGGTATTTCAGTGTCGCCGGAAGATACCAAGGAAGCCGAAGTACTGATCAAAAATGCCGATATGGCACTGTATCGCGCCAAGGATGCCGGCCGCAACAATTTCAAGTTCTTCACTGTGGAAATGAACATTCTGCTGATCGCGCATTTGAACTTGGTGCAGCAACTGCGCCACGCCATCGATCAACAGGCTTTCCTGCTGCATTATCAGCCGCAGGTCGATTTGAACAGCGGCCAACTGGTCGGCTTCGAAGCGCTGGTGCGCTGGCAGCACGCCGAGCGCGGCGTAGTGAGTCCGTTGGAGTTTATTCCGGTCGCCGAGGAAACCGGATTGATCATTCCGCTGGGGCGGTGGATTTTGCGCGCCGCCTGCCAGCAGATGCGCGCGTTGTGCGATGCCAAACTGGTCAACAATCGCGCGGTCATGACCGTCAACTTGTCGCTCAAGCAATTCGAGGATTCGCAGTTGGTGCGCTACATCGGCGAAATTCTGGTCGAGTGCGGCTTGCGGCCGGCACAGCTCGAATTGGAATTGACCGAAAGCGTATTGATGGAAAATCTGGAGAAGACGCTCGAGACGCTGCAAAACATCAAAGCGCTCGGCGTCGGTTTATCGATCGACGATTTCGGCACCGGTTATTCGTCGCTCAGTTATTTGAAACGGCTGCCGGTCAACGTGATTAAAGTCGACCGCTCGTTCGTAATGGACATCCCGGGCGATACCGACGATATGGAGATCACTGCCGCTGTGATCGCCATGGCGCACAAGCTGCGCTACAAAGTGGTTGCCGAAGGCATCGAGACGGAGGCACAGCATCGCTTCCTGCGCGAATCGGGCTGCGACTACGGTCAGGGCTATTACTTCAGCCGCCCGCTGCATCCCGACGATCTAATCGAATTTTGCGGACGCTATCAAACCAAACTGGAAAACGACGCGGAAATCAGTCGCCGCAGCACTTAGCCGCTGTCAGCGGCTAAGTGCTAGTTGTCAGTTGTCAGTTGTCAGTTGTCAGTTGTCAGTTGTCAAAACAGCTTAATTGCGGGGATCGGGGGTCAGGCGCAGATAGGGCTTAACCGCTCGATAACCTTTCGGAAAGCGTCGCTTAATTTCCTCCGCGTCCTGCAGCGACGGCACGATCACCACCTCCTCGCCGGCCTGCCAATTACCCGGTGTCGCCACTTTATGATTGTCGGTCAATTGCAGCGAATCGATCACGCGCAAGATTTCATTAAAGTTGCGGCCGGTGCTGGCCGGATAGGTAATGATCAAGCGCACTTTCTTGTTCGGATCGATCACGAATAGCGAGCGCACGGTCAAGGTATCGTTGGCATTCGGATGAATCAAATCGTACAGCGTCGAAACCTTGCGATCGGCATCGGCAAGGATCGGAAAATTGACTCGGGTATTTTGCGTTTCATTGATGTCGTCGATCCAGCGCCGATGCGAATCGACCGGATCGACGCTGAGTGCAATGGCTTTTACATTGCGCTTCGCGAACTCTTCTTTGAGCTTCGCCGTGAGGCCCAGCTCGGTAGTGCAAACCGGCGTAAAGTCCGCGGGGTGCGAAAACAAGATCGCCCATTGACCGCCCAACCATTCGTGAAAATTAATAACTCCCTCGCTGGACTCCTGCGTGAAATCCGGTGCGATATCGCCCAATCGAATCGACATGATTTTCCTCCTAGTGTGCAATGCCGCGCTTGCGGCGGTACTCATTCTCTACAGCCCCTGGCAATGTCACTTAACAATGGCACTTAACTTTAACCGCAATTGCGGCGCGACGATACTAGATGGCTAGCGCCAGATACCGATGCGACGGCAATTGCGCGGCGGCTTGCAGCTTTTGAAACTCGCGCCAACCTTCCGGCCACAAACCATGGCCGGACTCGACATTGATATGGCCGGCATCGCCGGCGCAGACGATCGGCAGTCGCCAGCGTTGCGCCCATTGCTCGGCGTGCTCCCACGCCAACCATGGATCGCTGCGACTGCCGATCAAGCGGCCCGGGATCGATAGCGAGCCTGCCGGTAATAAGTCGGCGACGGCAAACTTTTGCGGATCGGCGGGAGCCGCCAGGAATAGACCCCGCACATTGCTCCGCGCTTGTTGCAACGCATACACGCTCGCTAGGCAGCCAAAACTATGCGCGACAATCCAGCAATCCTCGCCGCTGGCGTCGAGCGCATTTAATACATCGAGCACGTTATCGGACCAGCATTTTAAATCGGGCACATCCCAACGCTGTTGTTCGACCCGCAACGAATTTGGCAAACGGCGCTGCCACAGCGATTGCCAATGCTGAGGTCCGCTGTTGTGCAGACCGGGAACGATTACCACCCTGCTCATACCATTACCGCCGCGATAAACTCATTGATGGCCATGCTAGATAAAAGCGGTTTTATTGAGAAATATTCTTTTATGATCAGCTTATAACGCCGGCGGTTAAACGGCGGTGGTGGTCGCCGAGTCAGACGCTGCCAATCGATGGAAATAACATAATCCAGGCCACATTCACCAGAAAATGGCTGAGCACGCTAAGCGACAACACGCCGGTCCGCCGATAAATAGTACCGTGCAACAAGCCACCCAGCATCGTCAGCAGCGAGAACTCCCAACCGCGCGACAAATGCACCAGACCGAATAATACCGCGGCGATCGCAATCGCCGGCAGCGGCGCTAAATACAACATCAATTCGCGTTGCAGCGCGCCGCGAAAAAATAACTCTTCGGCAAAACAAGTTTGCATTAAATTGACGAAGACAAATGCCGCGGCATATTGCGGCACGGTCGGCCGAAATGGAAACCCGAGCAGCCATACCAACAGCAACAACCCACCGACGCCGGCCGGCACCCACCAGATGGCGCGCCAGCTTTGTTTTTGCGGATGAAATTGCGCCGCGATCAAGGCCAGCAATAAACCCGCGTAAGCTTTATCGAGCGCAAAATTGAACGCCAATAAATTGCTGCCGTACTCCCACCACTTGGAATACAGCGGCACGCTGTCGATGCCCGGCACCTGATGAAATCCGGCCAATAAACCCAGCGCCATGCCGCCGTAGCGCACCTGCCGCCGCCAGTATTCGGACAGCGCCAAATACACCGTGGCAATCAAGGTGTAACAAATCATGCCGGCGATCGCGGTCGGCAAGGCGACATAACCGGCGGCGGTAAAACCCAATAAGCTGACGATCACCGCGCCCGCCAGATGCGGCACCCGATCGCGCCGACCGCGGTCGATCACCCACATTGCCAGCGCCACCGCGCCGGCGTACAGCACCTGCGACAGCGCGAGCAGAATTAATTGCGATTCCTGCATTATTTATTCACTCGTTAAAAATCTGGAATCATTAACGCTGTAAAAATCATTACCGGATTAACTACGGCGCAGCGATTGCGCCGACGCTGCGCGACTTCTACCGCCACGTAAGAAAGAGCATCCCGTGCAACTTTATCATTTGGCGAAAATGCCTTTGATACCGCCGGAAACCAATGTCGTCACCGCCAATAATACCGATGCCATCGACAGTCCCGCCGGCGCTGCCAAATAGCGCGGCTGCCAGACCGGATCGAATTTATCCTTGTAGCGATGCAGCCCTTCGAAATTATAAAACTCCTGGCCGAAGCGAAAGACCCGATTGCCGATTTTATGCCACAGCGGTGCCAATGGGTGCTGCTCCATACCCGACAATGGCGCCATGCCCAGATTAAACCAGCTATATCCCTGCTCTCGCCCCCATAACATCGTCGATAGCGTCAGGTACTCCATCACGCCGCTCGGCGCTGCCAGATCGTAGCGCATTAAATCGATAGACAACTCGTTTTTATTATCCAGCTCCCACAAGTTGGCGAACGCGACGATGCGACCCTGCACTTTCACCACCGCAACATTGCCGCGGCAAAGATAATCGCGCGAAAAGAAACCCAGCGAGAAGCGTTTTTCGCGGCCGGTTTTATTCGCCATCCAACTCGCCGAAACCCGCTGCAACTCGTCGAGAATCGGCTCGATCGCACTGGCCAGCACCACTTCGAATACCGCGCCGTCGCGCTCGACCTTATTGAAGCTATGCCGTAGATTGGCGCGTCGTTTGCCCGATAGAGAAAAATCCGTCAAATCCACTTTGGCTTCTTCTCCCAGTTTCGACAGCGCTAGCCCCATGTCCAGATAGAGCGGCAAATCCAGCGTGCCCACTTGATAAAAGGCGACGCGCGCGCCGTGCCGGTCGGCGAGTTCGCGCAGCTTCCAGACCAGATCGGCGTGCTCCTCGGCGGCGCCCAGCGGATCGCCCATCACGATCCAAAACTTACGCGTAATATCGAACATCAAAAAACTGTTGCCGCTGTCGCTCCACATAAAATACTTATCGCCGAGCAGCGCCAGATGCGCGGTGGTATCGCGCGCGTTGCGCACGATCGCCGTGGCGCGCTCGAGCTCGGCCGCATCCGGCAGGGTCAACGTAGCGGGAATATGCGTCATCAAGCGATACACGGAGAACACCACGATCACCGCGCCCAATGCAAATAGCGAGCGCAGAAAGCGCGATGCATCGCCACGAAACGAAAAGCGCCACCATAAATCGTGCGAATAATCGACCTGCTGGTAGGACAAAAATCCCACCCAGATCGATACCAATACGATAATGCTGATAATCGATAGCCAGGCGTTCGATAAGTCCAGTTGCAGCAGCGCCGATTTACGATAGAAATGCCGCTTGGTCGGCAGGAAGGCCAACAGCATGATGCCGAGAATAATCGCTTCTTCGTAATCGAGACCTTTGATCAACGAAGCGACGATACCGATACTCAGCACAATAATGCTGGCGAAATAGGCCGCGTCGATACGGTTGAGCACTGCCCGCGCCAGAAACAATAAGGCGAGACCGGCGATACTGCCGACCAGATGGGAAAATTCCAATAGCGGCAACGGCAGGAAAAAGCGCAGCCAGTGAATGCGCTCGATGTCGCCGGGCGTCGCGCCGGAAAATAACAATAGCGCGCCGGCAAGCAATAACAGTATCGAAAAAATCTGCGGCACGCTGCCCTGCACGAGATTATATAAAGCCCGCGCGGGTCCCGACTGCAGCAGTATATTGTGGCGCAACTCGTAACCGAGCAGTACCACGCCGCCGAGCAGCAGCGGCACGAAATAATAAATCACTCGATAAACCAATAATGCCGCCAATACCTGCGAGGAGGCATAGTGGTCGGGCATTAAAAATAAAAAGCTGCCCTCGAACACGCCGATGCCGCCCGGCACCTGACTGGCGAGACCGGTCAGTTGCGCGAGGAGAAACAATAATAAAAACGCCGGATAGGAAATATCGAGCTGCTGCGACAACGGTAGAAACAATACCAGCGACGCCACCGTCAGATCGGCCATGCCGACCAGCAATTGGCGCAAAGCCAACCATGGAGCAGGCAATTGCAGGCTAAAGCCCTTTACCGACAGCGGTCGCCGCAACAAAATTACCGCAGCCCACCAAATTATTTGCACGGCTGCGGCCAGCGCACCGAATAACGCCAGCGTCGACGGCGCTAATTTATCGGTCGCGATAACATCGCTCGGCAATATCAATAAGGCCAACACCACCAGCGCGGTTGCTGCGAGCAGATAAGTGGTCGAACAGAATAACAAGACGCGCGCGATCGCCGCGACCGGCACGCCCCAGCCCGAGTAAAAACGCAGTCGCATCGAGCCGCCCGATACCAGCGCATGCCCGACATTATTGCTGACCGCGAAGCTCAGGAATGACACCAGTCCCACCTGGCGATAATGCAGATGCTGGCCGGCATATTCGAGGCCGAGCCAGTCGTAACCAATCAGTAGCGTATAGCCGAGCAATGTCAGGCCGAGTGCCGCCAATAAATACCGGCCGCTGATCGCCGTCACCGCCTGGCGAATTTCCGACCAGCCGTACGCGTGAATCTCGTGATAGACCACGAATAACGCCAAGCCCAACAACACCACACCGATCAACGGCATTAGACGCTGCGCGGCCGCTACAAAGTTATGTGCCACGCTACGCGGTTGCAGTTCGCTCATTGCACACCCTTGCGTTGTCGACGCTCCGTGAGAGACGATCGATTTTTACAGTCGCGGCATGGTAGCGAATGGGGGCGTAAATACAAGCGTTGAAATAGCTGCGGCGTCGCTGCAAGGATCCGTTACAACAATGCCGACAAGCGCACGTCGGCGCCCAGCACGCGCAGCAGGCGGCGCTCGGTATCGAAGATGGGCACCGATACCGTGAAACAAAACGCATCGGTGGCACTCGATCGATACACCGGCGAGATGTAACCGCGCCGGCTATCCGCGACGCTGCGAAACCACGGCCGCCGCGACCAATCCATACCGCGCCGCGATCCCTGCTGCGTTTGGATCACGCCGGCGGCGGCGATATTTTCACTGATTTGCCGACCGTCGGCACCAACCAGATATAGCAACTCAAAGCGCGCATCGCGCAGCAATGTCTGTTGCAATAATTGCTCGGCGCGCGCCACGGTGCCACCGAGTTCGCCGCGCAGCGCCAATTGCTCCACCGCCGCCAACGCATCGTTGTGCAGGCCGATGCGGAAATCGCCCAACGCCTCCAGCAATTTATCGCCATCCGCGCGCACCACATCGCCTTGTTTTCGCACCTGCGCGGCGTTGCCGAGCAATTCGCCGGCCACCGCGGCGACGCGTTGTACATCGTTGTTGACGGAGCCGACCGCAGCGCCGATTTGCTCGGTGCCAGCCGCGATCACTGTCATTTTTTCATCGAGCTGATAAATCGCCTGCGACACCGTTTCGATACTTTGCCCCATGCGTGCCATGCCGGCGCGACCGGTGGCGACGACACCGCTTAGCACGTTGCTGGCGAGACCGAGTTGCACCACCTCGCCGCGAAAATCGTCGACGATGCCATACACCCTATCGGTGGCGGTAGTAGTGTGATGCGCGAGTTTGCGCACCTCGTCGGCAACCACCGCAAAACCACGCCCCTGACTGCCGGCGCGCGCCGCTTCGATCGCCGCATTCAACGCCAGCAAATTGATCTGCTGCGAAATACTGGCGATCACATCGATCACCTGCCCGACTTCCGTGAGCTGCGTCTCCAAACGCTGAATCGCCGCGGTTAAATCGCGCTCGCTGTTATTGATCGCTTCGACTTGCAGCTCGACGGCTTTGCTTTCTTGTTCGCATTGGCGAATCGCCGTCGCCACCGCGCTCGATAAATCCGCCACCTCGTTGACGCGCGGCGCCAATTCGCTTTGCAATGTGACGCTCACCTGTTCGCTGGCGCTGGCGATCAGCGCCGACGAATCGACCAGCACCGCACCGCCACGCTCGGTATCGGCGGCAATTTGCACGAGTTGCGGCGCCTGCGCGGCGATGTCCACCGCCGCCGCTACCGCGCGACCGATACGCTGCTGTACCGCCGTCAGAAAATTATTCAGCGGCGCCGCATCCGAGCTATCTCCACGACGACCCTCTAAACGAAAGGTCAAATCCATAGCGGTCAACGCCCGCTGAAAATTCTGTGCCGCATTTTTTTCGCGCGCACGCATCGAACCGAACCATTTCACATTGCTGTCCTCGACATCGCTCAACAAAATAAGGCCAGCAATTGAAGTGCCATGTATAACGAGCGCGGTTATTACCTCTGCGCGCAGCGATGCAATCAGCGCGCACCGCGGCGATTCAAATTGCGGAAATTACGCACCTGAATTGGTCAGTTGTTGGTTGAGTGGCTGTTAAAAAGGAAGGCTAAATACATAGTGAACGAAAAATCTTGAAACTCATGGGTCGAGCACGCCAAGCATTACTCTTTTCAGAACTTCTTTGGAACATCAAATACAGTGCTGCCTTCCCGTTGGATTTTTTCACATTGGGCGGACTCTTTTGTCGCAGCGTATTAAACCAGTTCGTATCCGGCGTTCTGAAAAGAGCAATCGCTCGCCGCGCTGTCACGTGCGATGCCAACGAATATGTAGCTGTAGAAGTAGCAGTCGTAGGGCGGATCATTCGATCCGCCACCGTCGTCGTCGCCGCACCGAAGCATCAGCATTACTGAAACGACCGGTGACAGGTTCGAAGAACATGTCCTACAAGACTGTGGCGGATCGAATGATCCGCCCTACAATGATGAAATTACAATGCAATAAACGATTACGTATCCAGTATTCTGAAAGGAGTAGCAATCGACGCGCTATCGCGTGTAGTGCCCACAAAAGTGCCGGTGAATAGAATGCGTGGCGGAAATGAAAAGAGAAGGAAGAGCAGCGAGCGTTGCAAGTTTTACGCAACACTCGCCGATAATAGAATCACTGACCGGAGATATGCTTCGCTGCGAGATAAGCAAACGCCATCGCCGGGCCGAGTGTCGAGCCCGGTCCTGGATAGGTCGGCAGAATACCCACGGTAGTATTACCCACCGCATACAGACCTGGAATCGGCGCGCCATCCACGCTGTGCACTTGGGCATTAGCGTCGGTGACCAGACCGCCGTTGGTGCCGAAATCGCCGAGATCGGTGCGCACCGCGTAAAATGGCGGCTGCGCGATCGGCGCCAGACACGGATTCGGGGTAACGCGCGGATCGCCGTAATAACGATCGTAAAACGCATCGCCGCGACCGAACTCGAGATCCTTACCGGTCTTCGCGTACTCGTTCATATTGGCGATGGTTTGTTGCAGAGGCGCCGCATCGATACCGGTTTTTTGCGCCAGCTCGGCGATGCTGTCGGCCTTGGCCAGGAAACCCGAATCGAAATACGAACGCGGTAAGGTCCAATCGGGGCGGAACGTCGAGTTCATCAACGTGCCGACAAAATAATTGCGGCGGTAGTTCGCATCGAAAATCATATAGGCCGGCGAGGAGGGATTTTCCGGCGTATGTTTGGCAAACGCCTCCTTCATATAGCTCATATAATTTTGCGATTCGTTGCCGATGCGCTTGCCCTTCATGTTGACGACGGCGGTGCCCGGTAACGATTTTTCCATGATCGCCAGATACGGCACTTCGGCGCCCGGTATCACGTAGGTGGTACACCACCAGGCCGATTCCATTTTCGAGGTCGCGGCGCCGATGCGCTCGCCGGCCCAAATGGCATCGCCCTGATTCGACTCGATGCCGGCGCTCCAGGTCGCGTTGGTGGGCTTCGGTAGATATTTTTCGCGCGCTGCCTGATTTTGTTCGAAGCCGCCGGCAGCCAGTATCACGCCCTTTTCGGCGCGGATGGTCATACGCTGACCGTTGCGCTCGACGATGGCGCCAACCACCTTGCCATCCTCCTTCACTAAATCGACCAGCTTGCAATTCAGCCATAGCGGCAGGTTGCGATCCATCATCGATTTACGCAGCCGCGCGATACCGGCACTGCCGCACGCCAAACGCCGCGCTAACGTGCTTTTCAGGCGCCACGGAAAATCGAGCACGTAGTCGAGCAGCATTTTGCTGATCAGGCCTTTCCAGCCCGGCATTTGGCCGATCAGCAGGCGCGCTTCTTTTTGCGAAATGGTGATTTTGCCGAACAGGCGCATCATCGGGTGGCCGAGCGTCAACGAATCAGCTTCATCGCCCAGTTCGTCGATCATAAATGGCGCCGGCTCGAGCGAGCGGTGCCCGGGCTTGGCGCCGGGGCGATCGGAGAAATAATCGGGGTAGTGCTCGAGCGATTCGTAGCGGACTCTGGTGCGGTCGTGCAAAAACTGCAGCATTTCCGGCGCGGTTTTCAGATAGAGATCTATCAGCGGCCGGTTCGCCAATTCCGGCGGTACGGTACTTTCCAGATAGGCGGCGGCTTCTTCGAGCGAATCCTGCGCGCCGGCTTCTTTTGCATAGTGGTTACAGGGTATCCAGATACCGCCGCCGGAATAGGAGCTGGTGCCGCCAAACTTAGCGGTCTTTTCGATCGTTAAAACGTTTTTGACACCCATTTCGTATAGGCACAACGACGCGGTGAGACCTGCGTTACCGGTACCCACCACTAAAACGTCGACTGAATGATCCCACTGCATATAGTTTTCTCATTAAAGCGCGCGGCGCGGACTATAAAACCGCGTTATTAAACAACATATGCGGGGCTACGACAAACCTTATCAGTCATCTGTTTGTAGTAGGTGGGAGATGGCGATTGGTGCTACCCATCAACCGCGCGAGTGGCCGCTGTTCGGTGTCGAAATGCAGGGAAAAGGCTTATTTTCCGCTTCGGTGCACTAGCTCTCGACACGCACCGGGAAACGCTCGAAATAAAACCCGAAACGCTCGCGCAGCGCCGCCGGCTCGACACTGAAATCCTTAGCGAGATCGTAGATCACGCGCCCTTCCTTACCGCGCGGATGCTCGATCAGAAATTGCGCGAGCTGGCCGCGCGCCGCATCGGTAATCGGTAGGCCGGCCACCGCATAAATTTTCTCGACCATCGCCAGATCGTCGGCCATGAATTCATGGAACAGCACATCGATACTCCGCTCTGCCGGTAGCAAATCGCGATCGCGCACGCAGGCGCGCAGCAGATGCTCGATGCGATCGCCCCAATAATCTATCAACGCGCCGGTATCGACGATTGCGCGCCGGGTGCGCTCGCCGTATGCCAGCATGGTCACGGTCGACTGAATCACCGCCACCGGATCGCGATGCGTCACCGCAAACGTAGCATCGGGAAATAATTTATGCAGCACCGGAATTTGTTCGAGATGTTGCGGGCACTTCAGCACCCAACGCTTATGCGGCTCGCCGCGCCGCCATTGAATCAACTTCAGTACGTCGATCATATATTGGTAGTGCGAAGTCTGATCGCTGGCGTAGTAGTGATCGCGCCAGCGCGGCGACGGCGATAACCATTCGAAGTTGTACGACGCGAAATCCGGCCCCATCAATTCCAACTCCTCGTGGATATGATCGGGATTCATCGGATGCATCGCCGCCAGCAGCGGCAGTGTCGTTTGCATGCCAACCCAGGCCTGCGCGCAACGCTGATAGCGTGGATCGTTCTGATCGCAGGATGCCCTCTCGCCGGGCAGCGGTACCGGCTCGTACGATTCCCATAGCGGCAACGAATGAAACCGCTGATCGGCGGCCAGCAAATTGACCAGATGCGTGGTGCCGGAGCGCGGCAAGCCGATCACGATCAGCGGCTGCTCGATTTTCTGCTCGAATATTTCCGGATGTTTATTCCAGGTATCCTGAATCAATAAACGATTGCAGGCGTAGCGAAATAGATAGCCGTGCAGCACCGAGCGATGCAGCCCATTGACCTCGGCATCGCCACCCCACTCATCGCACAATAGACGTAATCGCACGCGAAAATCGTTGGCGCCAAAATCGCTCAAACCGGTTTTTTGGCGCGCCGCCTCGAGAATTGCGTCCTCGCTGAAATCGACGTGCAGCGTTTTTCCATACTCCACCGCAGCCTGCTGCGCCGCGGTTAATTGTGGATGTTTGAGATCGTCGATACGAATGGCTTTAGACATTCTTTCCGCTCACCTCAATTTTCTAACTGACGACTAATAACTGATAACCGGCGCTAAGCTCACCCGCCAACTACTCACTAACTACTAACTACTATTTTTGCACCGGATTGCCGCTGCGCGCCAAGGTATCCGACATGCCTTTGCCGGCCAGCGCGATCGCCCAGCGGCGCGGCAATGCGCGCAGCAAATGCACTAACAAGCGGTTGTACCAGGCCGGAATATGCAGCGGCCGACGGCCGAGATTTTCGAGCCCCTGTTTCGCTACCTCCTGCGCCGACATCACACCGAACAAAGCATCGCGGCTGATGCCTTGCAGAATCGGCGCTTCGGTCTCGGTCGAGCCCGGCGCCAACACCAATACATCGACGCCGGTACCCTGCAATTCGCCGTACAAACTCAAACCGAAACCATGAACGAAATTCTTGGTCGCCGCATACGCGCTCGACCATGGAAACGCCGCCTCGCCTTCCTGCGAACCAGTCAAAATAATGCCGGCGCTTTTGCGCAGACGTAATTTCGGCAGCAAACTATGGATCAGCAACAGCGGCGCGCGCGCATTGACATTCAACATCGCATCGACCAACGCGCGATCGTGTTGATTCAAAGCGCCCTTTAAACCGAAGCCGGCATTGCTGACGATAAGCCCCAAGTCGCGATCGTCGATGATCGCGATGATCCGGTCGATCGCTGCCGGATCCGCTAAATCCTCGGCGATCACTTCGGATTTGGCGCCGTGCTGCTGCAGCAACTCGGCTTGCAGCGCGGCCAGCTTATCGGCGCGGCGCGCCACCAACAATAAATTGAAACCCTGCTTGGCCAACAATCGCGCGAATTGCTCGCCGATGCCCGACGACGCGCCGGTGACCAATGCCCAGGGACCGTACTTCGCTAAAAAATCTGCCGGAATAGCCATATCTGCTCCGTTTGTTTATCCAATCGCAATACTATTTACCGCTGAAGAACACTAAAAAATTCACCGCGCTGTGATTTAATTATTTTTCCACATCAATACTACAAAATGATTTGGCACTGCTCTCGATTAGTGCGATGCCCTTGAACCTTGTGGGTACGCGAGCGGCCATAAAAGGATTTTGACTAATTCTTTTCCGCCAATTGCTGCACTTTCAATTGTTCCAATCGCGCCGCCGTACTGGCCGATAACGGTGCCGACAACAACGCCACGATCGAATCCTCCAGATCGTGCACAAACAACTCGGTATCGATGGCCGGGTCTTTTTGCCGCGCCGCCTCCAGCATCTGCGAATGATCCGCAAGGCCATGGAACAACAGCATCGCCGCCAACAACAGGCGCTGCTGCAAAATCGGCTCCGGCAACTCGAACTCGCTCATCGCACTGCGCAATACCCGCGCCAACCGATCGGTACCCGGCGTGCGCAGCGGCATAGTTGCTTCGGCCTGATTGACGACGAGACTGTGCGGCACGATCAACTGCGCATTGATGCGAATAAATTCCTTGCCGCCATCGGGATCTCCCAACTGCTCCGCCACCGGATACACAAAAGCCCGCACGGCTTCGCGCAAATCGTAACGCCCGGCGACCTCCATACGGTCGATCATTTCATTGCGGCGCGCCACAATGGCCAATAAATGTTTGTCGCGGATAGCCTGCAACAAACCTTCTTTGCTGCCGAAATGGTACTGGCAGGCGTTGCTATTGCGCTGGCCGCCGGCGCGATTGATTTCATTCAGCGATACCGCCTCGATGCCGCGCAGCGCGAACAAACGCTCCGCGACCGCAATCAGTTTTGCACGTGTCGCCACACTGCGCGGCGTGACGCGATCTAATTTCACGGCTTGAAAAGTGGTCATAATCTGCTTGCAAAATCTCGCTACGATGCGATGAATGGCATCAGCCCATCACCGACTATTTTATTAACCCATTACCGACCTTTTATTACCCCATCACTGGCTTTTTATTACCCCATCACTGAATAACCACCATCCACCGGCAGGGTCTGTCCGGTAACAAAAGCGGCGGCAGCGCTGCTCAAGAATAACACGGCACCCGCGATATCATCCGGCGTGCCGATCCGTCGCATTGGCGTGCGCGCTAAAATCGCGTCGTTGAATTCGGGCATCGCCAACGCCGGTGCCGTCATATTGCTGGCGATCAAGCCGGCAGCGACGGCATTGACGCGAATATTTTGTTTGGCCCACGCAATCGCCAGGGTCTTGGTCAATTGGACCAAACCGCCTTTAGCAGCGCCGTATCCCGGCACCACCTCAACACCGAAGTAAGATGTCATCGATGCCAGGCCAATCACGCTGGCACCGCCGGGCATTTTGCTTTGGGCGAGCTGAGGCTGGCACGCATGGGCCAATCGATACGCACTGAGTAGATTTACCTGAATGGATTTCTCAAAAATATCCGGCTCGTATTCGTTTTCCATCATGAAATTGCCACCGGCGTTGTTCACCAAAATATCCAGCTTCGGCAGCGCTCGCGCCACCGCATCGAGCTGCGCATTGTCGGTGAGCTGCAACTGCAGATAGCGATAACCGGCAAGATCGTGGTCGTAATCGGCGGCATCGGCGCGCGTGCCGGTAATCGTCACTTCTGCACCGGCGTCGCGATAAGCCGCGGCGATACCGGCACCGATGCCATTGCTGCCGCCGGTTACCAGTACATGCGCACCGCTGAAATCGTAACGAGGATTGGGCCAGGTGCTCATTGGGGCGCCCTCCCGGGCAGTAGTTAGTAGTTGGGGTTTAGTAGTTGGAATTTAGTTGTTCGTTAAAAACTTCGGAGTATGCCGTTGCCGGTGTGTCTTTAACTAACGACTAATGACCAACAACTAACAACCTTTTACTTCAGCGCGCTCTCAAGCTTCTCGATCTGCGTTTTCAACCAACCCGTTTCCCAAAAATTGGTGCCGCCCGACTGCGCCAACAAACCACGGTGCGCATCGAGCGATAACTGCAATGCGGCGCTATTTTTTGCATCGTGCTGCAGCGCCGCTTCGGCCAGCAAATTAGCTGCTTCATTGTCGCCCTTTGCGAGTTTTTCACGACCGCTTGCAACCACCTTATCGATACCTACCAACTGCACCAAGTCCGCATAAATATCGCGCGGCTGCGTGGCATACAATTCGCTGGTGGCCTGGCCTTTGAACCAGCCCATATAGGTTTCCCAAATGGTGCGCACGCCCCAACTGACTTTGCCGTAACCCTGTCCAACGTACAACTCATCGGGCAATTGCACCTCGCGCATCAAACTCCAAATATCCTTGCCGCTGTTCATACCCTTCAAGGTTTCGGTATGCACATAATCGACAGCCGCTTCCAAGCGATCGAGACAGGCGCGAATCAAATCCTTGCCAACGATGGGCTCGAAATGGCCGGTGATCAAAATCTCCGGCTCCAGCGCACGAATGCGCCGCAGCGAATTCAGATAGGGCTCGAATTGCCGATAACGATCGCCCCGAATGGTATTAAAATTCGGGAAATGCGGAAACAGCGGTCCGAACACATTGCCGGAAAATAAAATTTTGTGCTGCGGCAGCCACACTACACTGCTATCGACGGTTTCGCCGCCCGGCGTCGACAACACTTCAAAACGCATGCCGCCAACTTCGAAATCGTAGCGATCGTCGAAGCTGATATCTGCGGTCGGCACATCCTGCACAAATTTCGGCATGGGTGCGCTGGCATCGCGCGCCACGGTATCGAACACGGCGCGAAACCAGATATAGGCCTGCGATTCGCGCACCTGCTTGATGCGTTGATCGTCGCGCTGACAGGCCTTCAAATTACTCTGTGCAATCAGCTTTGTATCGGACTCGCGAAAGTGACTGACACCGCCGACATGATCGACATGCCCCTGCGTCAACACAATATACGGCGTCGGGCCCGCGCATTCCGCGTCGAAAATTTTCTTATGGGTCAGCGCTTCGAAGCCCATACCGGTATTGATGATTACCCGGCCGGCAAGTGTGGTGACCATATAGGCGTTCGATAGGCCGATCGACATCGAAATGAAATCGTTGATTTTGATTACGCGATCCTGATACGCAAATCGATTCTGAAAAAAATCCGGACGGCTCTGTACCAATTGCTTAACGATATCCACAGATCACTCCTCGCAAAGATTTTCCACTAAGCAGGACAGGCAACGATTTTCAATGGACGACCTGCCCGACCGATAAATTATTTGCTTAAACCGACGTCGGCAGCACCTGCTTCGACCCCGGCTGAGCATTAAAAGTTTTAATGAATCTACATTACTTTAAAATTACTGGCAAGCTTGATCGGATATTTCACGACTAAATAACAAGATTTAAAAATCATAGCGTTATGCCGTATCAGGAGAAAAAATGGCGTTTTATCCGTGAAAATTAGCCAATATATACGGCGCCCTCTGCGGTATCGAAACTTTTAGAGGCCGCACGGATGGCTTCCATAGACCTCATTAAAACAGTTTACTTTTTAAGTAAACATCATTATTTTAGGTCGACTATTACCTACGGCGACACCAGGGGAAGATCATGTCACAGACGATGCAACAGGTTCGCCTGCACGGCGTGCAAGATGTGCGGCTCGATCAAGTCGCCGTACCGAGCGCCGGGCCGCGCGATGTGCTGGTCAAAATCGATGTCTGCGGCATTTGCGGCAGCGATCTCGGCTACGTCGCCAAGGGCGGCCTGATGGGACCTACCTCCGAACCTTTTCCGCTCGGCCACGAAATGTCCGGCGTATTAACCGCGGTAGGCGCCGAGGTTAGCGATTTGAGCATCGGTATGCGCGTGGTGGTCAATCCCGACGACAATATGATCGGCAATGGCGGCGCCGAAGGCGCCTTCGCGCCGTACCTGTTGGTGCGCAACGCCAAGCGCGATTTCAATATCTATCCAATTCCCGGACATATTCCACCCGCCATCGCCGCATTGACTGAACCGCTGGCGGTAGCATTGCACGGCGTCAATCGCGCCGAGGTGCAACCGCATCACAAAGCGGTGGTGTTCGGCGCCGGATCGATCGGCCTTGGCGTGATAGTCGGCCTCCGCCAACGCGGCGTCACCGATATTATTTCCGTCGACATGGTCGATTCGCGCCTGCAACTGGCGCGGCAGCTGGGCGCGAAGACGACCATCAATCCGAGTCGTGAAGATTTCGGCGCCATCGTCGCGCGCGAACACGGCACCAGTCAGATGTTCGGCTGGCCCATGGTGAATACCGACGTATTTATCGACGCCGCAGGCGCCGCCGCGCCGCTGCAACAGGCAGTGACGATGTGTCGCAGCGGCGCGCGCTTTGTTATCGTCGCCGTGCACAAACAACCGGTGCCGCTGGATTTGGTTATGGTGATGGCAAAGGAATTGGTGATCACCGGTTCGATTGCGTATCCGCGCGATGAGTTTTCCGAAGTGATCGCCATGCTGAGCGCGGGCAAGGTCGATGTCAGCGCCATGATCAGCCATCGCTTTCCGCTCAGCGAATTTCCGCAGGCATTTAAAACTGCGCAGGATACGGCGCATGCCTTGAAGGTGATGGTGGAGATGACGACATAGGTTTTGGGTTTTGGGTTTTGGGTTTTGGGTTTTGGGTTTTGGTAATTAGCCCACTACTAAAACCCAATTACTAAAATCTACTTTGGGGGTTTCGATGAAATTCTGGCAAATGCTAACGTGGATGGAACCCGAGCAAATGGTGGACGTCGCGCGCTTCGCCGAGGAAGTTGGCTTCGAAGGCGTGATGCTGGGCGATCACGGTGTATTTCCGCGCGATGTGAAATCGGTGTACCCCTACTCGGCCGATGGCAAGCCGCCAATGGCACCGGATTCGTGGTACCCGGATTGCTGGGTCAGCATTGCCGCGATGGCGGCGGTTACCCAGCGCCTGAAATTTTCCGTGTCGGTATACGTGTTACCGCTGCGCAATCCGTTCGAAGTTGCGCGCGCCACCGGCTCGCTGGATATTTTTAGCAAGGGCCGTTTTATTCTCGGCATCGGCGCCGGCTGGATGAAAGACGAGTTCGATATTTATGGCATCGATTTCCATACGCGCGGCAAACGCATGGATGAGATGGTGACGATTCTGCGAAAATTCTGGCAGGGCGGCATGGTCGAACATCGCGGCGAATTCTTTAATTTTGAGCCGCTGGAGATTTCACCAGCACCGGGTCGACCGGTACCGATTTTTACCGGCGGCTCCAATCCTGTCGCGTTAAAGCGCGCCGCCTATCGCGGCGATGGCTGGATCGGCGCCGGCAATACGCCTGATGAAGTACCGGCAATATTGGCCGAACTGACGCGTTTGCGCCGCGAGGCCGGCCGCGAGCAACTGCCGTTTGAAACCGTGATCGGTTTAAAAACGCCGCCCGACGTCGATACCTTCAAACGCCTCGAACAACAGGGTATGACCGCTGGCGTCAGCTATCCATTTATGTTCAGCCTCGGCAGCCGCACTTCTACGCTCGATCAAAAGAAACGCGCGATGGAGCAATTCGCCGAACAAATCATTCGTCCTTGCGCCTAAGCGGGAACCTATTCATAGAGAGCTCACCATGACCGATGAAAATTTTTATAAAAGTTTAGGGTTGCCCCCGATCGATCAAATCGGTTTTGTAGTCCGCGACATCGAAGCCTGGATCGCGCGTTATGATGCGCTATTCGGACCATTTTCGCGCATGGATGGCTCGGTGCAGGCAGTCGATTATCGCGGCAGCAAAGAAGACGTCAAATTAGCGCTGGCCTTCGGCCGTAGCGGCGCTCTTGAAATTGAATTTATCGAGTGGCAAAGCGGTCGCAGTCCGCATCGCGAATTCATCGAGCTTGGTCGCGAGGGCATGCATCATGTGCGTTTTCGCGTCGATAACTGCGACGCCTGGATCGAGAAAATGAAAACCGTCGGTTTTCAACCGATCTGGTACAAAGTCTGGTCCGAGGATACTGTGTTCACCTACATGGAGCGCGAGAACGATCCAACACTGATCGAATTTCTGCAAATGCCGGAGGCTAGTTACAATAATGCCACCCAACAATGATCTCACCCAGGCCAATAGGGAAACCTTTAACAGCAATAACTTGTCGCAGGCATTAAGCGCCGGCGGCGAATTGACGCAGGCCTACGACGAGGTCTGGAATATGTTTTGGCAGCAAAATTATATTCCGCCTGCATTATTGGAATTATGCCGATTGCGACTGGCACAACTGCATCGCGCGACAGCCGAACTTGGCGTTAGACAAATACCCGCTAGTGCGGCCGACGAAGCCAAGATTCAAAGCCTGCTGGCCGGCAACTGGGAGAAAAATGAAAATTTCAGCGATGGCGAATTAGCCGCGCTGGAATTCACCGAAATTTACGGACAGGATCCGAACGCACTCAGAGATGAGAACGCCGATGCAGTTAAACGCCACTACGGCGAAACCGGGCTCGTTTGTTTGATCGAAGCACTCGGCTTTATCGACGGACGGATTCGCTTAGGTCTGGTATTTTCCGGAATCGCGGCGGCCAGTCGCTAAACAAACATCAACCCCTATTTGCAAACCCAAATAATTTTTCAGCGAGGATTCCCTCCCATGAGCGGTCAATTGCGTGCAGGAGTACCAGCCACTCGCAGCGGCCATCTGGTTCGCGACAGCAGCCTCGGGCTGGTGCCGGCGACGCTGGATAAAATTTTGCCGCTGCATGGCGGCGTCTGGCACGACAACAGCCTGAAGCCGGCGTTGATCGAAATGCTACGGCTGCGCAATGCGCGCACGGTGAATTGCGCGATATGTAAAAGCGTCCGCTACGATATCGCCAAACAGGATGGCCTGACCGAAGCCAAGGCCGAGCAGATCGACGATAATTTTCGCGCCAGTAATCTCGATCCGGCCGAAAAAGCGTTAATCGCATTCGCCGACGTTTATCTGCTCGATCCACTGTCGGTCGATCCGAAATTGATCGCCGAATTGCGCCAATATTTTTCCGAGCAGCAAATCTGCCATATGGCGATAGCCCTTACCACCTTTCATGCAATGTCGCGCTGCGCGGTCAGTCTCGGCGGCATGCCTGAAAGCTTACCGATTATGGAAATCCCCTTACCGGCGGCGTGATTTAGCGCCGTTGCAACTTTTCCGGCATCTCGACTTCTTGTTATTTATTACAGCAATTATTCTTCGCCCGCCAACATTCATCGCCGGCAGCGTTTCTTGCCAGCGCCGACGGAATCAACTGCAGGAGATTCACCATGGCAGCTATCGAAAGCGGTTATGTCTTCGTCAAGGTCGACGATCAAACTGAAATGGCGTTGTTTGTCGCACGCCCCAGCGGAGCCGCGCAAGCGCCGGCCCTGCTCGTGCTGCAAGAAGCATTCGGAGTCAATGAACATATTCGCGAAGTAACCGAACGCTGCGCACGCGCAGGTTACCTGGCCGTAGCGCCGGAATTATTTCATCGCAGCGCGCCGCACGGCTATGAAGGTTCGTATGAAGATATGGCCGGTGTGATGGTGCATTATCAGGCGGTCACCGAAGCCGGGCTCGAAGCCGATTTACGCGCCACTATGAGCTGGCTGCAACGCGATTCACAATGCGATACAGCGCGCATCGGCGCAATCGGCTTCTGCATGGGCGGTCGCGCGGCGTTTATTGCCAACGCAATACTGCCGCTACGCGCTGCCGTTTCCTATTACGGTGGCGGCATCGCGCCGACCTATCTGCCGCACGCCGCGCAACAGCATGGCCCGCTGCTATTGATCTGGGGCGGTCTCGATAAACATATCGATTTGCATCAGCGACACGCAGTCGCTGATGCATTGCGCGCCGCGCACAAAACTTTCGTCGAAGTTGAATACTCCGATGCGGATCACGGCTTCTTTTGCGATGCGCGGTCGAGTTACAATGTCTTCGCCGCCAGCGAGTCGTGGGCACTGACCCTCGCATTTTTAAGTAATCGCATGGCGTAATCTATTTTCGTTGTCATTGGTCTCTTTTTTACTGGCCTCTTTATTACTGGCCTCTTTATTACTGGCCTCTTTATTACTGGTAAATGCCGTCGCGGGGAAAGATTATGAAGCTTACCGGCACCGATACTCAGAGTTTAGCCGCGCGCATCGATCGCCTGGAATCGATCGAAGAAATTCGCATGCTGCCGGCGAAATATGCGTTATCGCTCGATATGCGCGACATCGATGCCCATGTGAATTTATTTGCTCCCGACATCCGCATCAGCAAAGAAAAAAGCGGACGCCAACACATGAAGGCGTGGTGCGACGATACATTTCGCAAACAATTTACCGGCACCTCGCACCATATCGGCGGCCATATCATCGAATTTAAAGATCCAGACCATGCGCTCGGCGTGGTGTATTCGAAAAACGAACACGAAACCGGTCCCGAGTGGGTCATCATGCAGATGCTGTATTGGGACGAATACGAGCGCATCGACGGCACGTGGTATTTCCGCCGCCGCCTCCCCTGTTACTGGTACGCCACCGATTTAAATAAACCGCCGATCGGCGAGCATAAAATGCGCTGGCCAGGTTACGAACCGTACGATGGTTCGTGGCAGGATCTCTGGCCATCGTGGAAAGCGTTTTGGGAAAACCCACCCGGCGACGCATTGCCCGAAGTGGCGGCGCCCGCCCCGCTCGATAAATTTCTGGAAACAATGCGCCGCGGCGCGCCAAATCCGAAGATCAGAGTCAGGTAAGTGCAGTTGGTAGTTGGTAGTTGGTAGTTGGTAGTTGGTAGTTGGTACAGTTTCGATGGCAATCAGCTTGACCGTTCGGCGACCGAATGCTCTTTTCAAAACCTTTAGTTTCAAAAAATGGGATGCATGTTGGTTTATATCGCTTGCTACCAGAGAGCGATAGAATCGAAAGAAGCTAACGTGAAGGCGTCGCCGATATCGACCAGTACAAAGAAGTTTTGAAAAGAGTATCGGTTGACGGACCTAGCGCGAGTTGTCAGTTTTCAGTGAGTTTTCCTTTAACTGATAACCGACAACTAATAACTAGCGTCGGCGGTAGTCGGCAGGTGCGCGCGCAGACCGCCATCCGCTTCGATGGTTTGGCCGGTGATATAACCGGCCTCATCGGACGCTAAGAACGCCACCAGATGACCGATATCCTCCGGCTTGCCGAGGCGCGGCAGCAAGGTGTGCTTTTTAAACGAATTCAGCATCGGCTCCGGCATAAACTGCTCTACCGCTGGCGTCATCACCACGCTCGGCGCCACCGCGTTGCAGCGAATATTTTGCGCGCCATACTGGGTCGCCACATATTTACTCAACGACATCACACCGGTTTTCGCCACGCCGTACGCGGTATTGGCGAGATCGCCGGCGGTACCCGACATCGACGCGGTATTGATAATCGAACCGCCGCCGCTTTTGATCATTAGCGGAATCGCAAACTTGCAACCCATCAATACGCTTTTTAAACACAGCGCGAAAACTTTATCCCAACAATCGAGATCGAGATCCACCACGGCCAAATCTTTGGTGACATCGGTACCGCCGACATTGTTGTGAAGAATATGTAGCGCACCATATTCCGCATGCGCAAATTCCACCATCGCGCGCACCGACTCGGCACTGGTCGCATCCAATGCGATCGCCGCCGCTTCGCCGCCCGCCGCCTTAATCGCCGCCGCGACCGCGCGCGCGCCCTCTAAATTAAAATCGGCGACCACCACTTTGGCCCCTTCGGCGGCAAGAATTTTTGCCGTAGCCTGACCGATACCCGACGCCGCTCCGGTAACGATGGCGACTTTGCTATTTAATCTGCCCATAATTTCTTCTCCCACCGATGCAGCGAAACCTAAAGTCTTTCAGCAGTAACAGACGCGGCCGGATAGCCGAGCTGCCGTAAGGTTTGCAGCGACCGTAGGCGACATGGATGTCGACTCCGAGCTGCACGGATGCACTTGCCGCGTGTCGTCGCAAACCTTACGGCAGCTCGGCCACACGCAGAAATGTGCAAGCTTAATCTCCACGCCAATTATGGAAGTGCCGGATAATCGATGTAACCCTGCGGCCCCGGCGTATACAGCGTATTGCGATCGAGCGGGGCCAGCGGCGCGCCTTCGCGGAAACGCCGCACCAAGTCTGGATTGCTCACATAATAACGGCCGAACGATGCCGCAGCGGCAATGCCTGCATCGATGTATTCCTGCGCTTTTTCGAAATTCAAACTTTCATTGATAATCATTGCGCCGCGATAATTTTCCCGCACCAAAGCCAAGCTATCCAAGCCCGGTAGCGGCACGTAAATCAAATGCAAATACGCTAATTGCAGTGGCGTCGCCGCCTGTAGCAACGCACTGAACGTAGCGCGCGGATCTTCATCGTACAAATCGTTAAACGGATTGCCGGGGCAAATACGGAAACCGACGCGCCCGGCTCCCGCCGCCGCACTGATCGCCTGCAAGGTTTCGATGACGAAACGAATGCGATTGTGCACCGAGCCGCCATATTGGTCGGTGCGTTGATTGGTACCGGTCGACAAGAATTGCGCCGGCAAATAACCGCTGGTGCAATGCAGCTCGACGCCGTCGAAGCCGGCCTCCAGAGCGTTGCTGGTCGCCTGCCGGTACTCTTCGATCACCGTGGCGATTTCAGCCGTGCTTAAAGCCCGTGGAGTATCGTGATCGACCATGCCGGCGGCATCAGAATACAGCTGGCCCTTGGCTTTAATTGCCGATGGCGCCACCGTCTCGGCATCCGCCTCTTTGTTGAAGTGACTGCTGATGCGACCGCAATGCATTAATTGCACTACTATCTTACCGCCCTCTGCATGCACCGCATCCGTCACGGCCCGCCAGGCTTGGACCTGAGCAGGCGAATGAATGCCCGGCGTGCGGCAATAACCCTTGCCATTCTTACTGGGCTGCACACCTTCAGTGACAATGAGACCGGCATTGGCGCGCTGACGGTAGTACTCAACGTGCAAATCGGTGGGCAGATCGCCGGCGGCGGCGCGGCTGCGCGTCATCGGCGCCATCACTACGCGGTTGCGCAATTGCAGAGCGCCCAATTGGACCGGATCGAATAAAGTCGTCATATTGTGTCCGAAAATTGTTCCCAAAACGGGAATTTGGATAAGTCTGGGGAAGTAATTCAAAATAACTCATCGACGATCAAAAATCCCTCGGGATAAATGGCGGTCGCAACGCTGCGCAAAGAGTACCAACTGCCCGGCGGTTACTGCCTCGTCTAACCAGATGAGTCAAGTGCGCCGGCAATCGACGGACAAAATCCGTTTGCTGTAATATAAATTCCCCCAACTCGCCGGTAGCCGGAGATAAAATAATATGACGATGGAATCCTTGGGCGACGTGGACGATGCTTTCGATATCGCCTTGGAGCATCACCAGTCCGGGCGCCTGACCGACGCCGAGGCTCTGTACAAAAAGATCCTGCAAGTCGATCCAGAGCATCCCGGCGCATTATATTTATTGGGCGGTATCGCCTATCAGAACGGCAATTACGAATTTGCTTTCGAACTGGTCGACAAGGTTATTCGCGATGAGCCGAACGATCCGGATGCGCTGCATCTATTGGGCTCGATCGCCTTTAAACTAGATAGACAGCCATTTGCGTTGGAGCTTATCGAGCGCGCCTTGGCGCTCAACCCTCAATACATACAAGCGCATTACAGTCGCGCGGATGTGCTGCTGGCGCAAGGTCAGCTCGACCATGCGGCGGCAGCGTATCGCCAGGCGTTAGGCCTAAACCCGCAATTTACCGAAGCGCTCTGCAGCCTCGGTAATGTGCTCAAGTTACAGGGCCAACTGGATGATGCTGTGACCAGCTATCGCCAGGCGCTCTCATTAAAACCCGATCTAGCCTTTATACAGGCGAGCTTGGCTGAAATCCTACAAGCGCAAGGCAAGCTCGACGAAGCGCAAACCAACTACCGACAAGCGCTTGCCATCGACCCCACGATCGCCATTGCGCATAGCAACTTAGGGAGCATATTGCAGGCTAAAGGCAAGTTCGATGAAGCGATTGAGCACTACCGACAAGCTGTCGCACTCCAGCCCGACAACGCGCAAATGCATAACCATCTGGGGGCTCTGTTTTCTCAGCAAGGAAAAACCGACGATGCGATAGGCTGCTACCGACGCGCGCTGGCGGCACAACCGGAATTCGCGGAAGCACATAACAACCTGGGGAGCGTATTGCGAGAGCAGGGCAAATTCGATGAGGCGATTGCCTGTTATCGGCAGGCGCTCGCGGTAGCAGATGCCGCCGAAATTCACTCCAATCTAGGTAGTGTGCTACTACAAAAAGGCAGCTTTAGCGAAGCCATTGCTAGCTACGAACAAGCCTTGGCGCTGAAGCCGGATTTTGCGGAAATACATAGCTATTTGGGGCTGGCACTTAAGCACCAGGGCCAACTCGATCGGGCAATACAAAGCTACGAAAAAGCCTTGTCGTTAAAACCCGATCTCGCAGTGACGCATAGCAATCTCGGCAACGTCTTCCATGACCTGGGCAGGATTGAAGAGGCGATCGCCTGTTATCGGCGGGCGCTAGCCATTCATCCCGAGTTTGCAGAGGTGTATACCAATCTAGGCATCGCGCTGAAAGACCGTGGACTGCTCAAGGAAGCAATTGAGTGCTTCCAGAAGTCGCGGACACTTAAGCCGGGCTTTGTCGATGCACATACCAATTATCTGGTGGCCGCGCAATATAGCCCAAACTACTCGCCCGCACAGTTACTCGCCGATCATCAGGACTTTGCCACTCAGTTTGAAGCGCCCTGGCGCGGCAAATGGCCATTGCATGCGCCGCAACGCAAAACGACACGCCGGCTAAAAGTTGGATTAGTGTCCGGCGATCTCGCGGAGCATCCGGTCGGCTATTTCTTGGAAAGCGCACTTGCCCACTTCAATCGCCAATTCATTGAGATAGTGCTCTATTCGACCGCTCATCGAGATGGACAGCTCACCCAACGTCTGAAGAATATGGGTTTTACCTGGACTTCGCTGGTCGAGCTATCCGACGATCAGGCAGCTCAACGTATCCGCGACGATAACATAGATATATTAGTGGATTTATCCGGCCATACGGCTTACAACCGGCTGCAGATATTCGTTCGGAAACCGGCCCCGCTTCAAGCCAGTTGGATCGGCTATTGGGCCACAACCGGCCTGCAAGCGATCGATTATATTCTCTGTGATCGCTATGTCCTGCCCGAAGACGAAATAGAGTTTTTTGTAGAGAAGCCTTGGTATCTACCCAACACAAGACTTTGCTTCACGCCTCCGCGCAATGAAATCACCCCCAACGCATTGCCGGCGCTCACCGACAAACGAATAACTTTTGGCTGCTTCAACAATCTCACCAAGATGAGCGATGCCGTGGTCGCCCTGTGGTCGCGGCTATTACATAGCGTACCCGGATCGCGCCTGTTTCTTAAAACCAAAGCCCTGACCGACGTTGCTACGCAAGCATCAGTGCTGGCGCGCTTTGCCACGCACGGCATTGCTGCCGAACAACTGCTACTTGAAGGGCACTCGTCGCATGCCGATTATTTAGCCGCATACCACAAAGTCGATATTTCCCTAGACCCATTTCCCTTTACGGGCGCAACTACCAGCGTGGAAGGATTATGGATGGGCGTACCGTTAATTACTCTCCGTGGCGATCGAATGGTAGCGCATCAGGGAGAAGGTATTTTGCACAATATCGGCCTGCCGGAATGGATTGCCGCCGATGCGGCGGATTATGTCGCCATCGCAACTGCAAAAGCCAACGATTTGCAAGGTTTGGCCGAGTTGCGCGCTCAACTACGCACTAAATTATTAACGTCTCCGTTATGCGATGGGAAACTATTCGCGCTCAATCTAGAGAAAGCCTTTCTTGAAATGTGGGAAAAACATTGTACCGAAAGCTGACCGTAGCAGAGTTATTCTGCCGCGAGAGATTCTTTGATTTCGGAACCTAGCGTATACATTCAAACTATTTCGCAGATTAAATATTCATGCAAAAGAAAAAGTCAAACGCAAAACAAACGGCCAGGTTGCAAGAAATTATGCGGCAGGGCTATGAGCTCGAAAAAAATCAAAACTTTTCGGGTGCCATTTTAAAATATCAATCGGTTCTGCATGACGACCCGGGCAATCTCGCCGCCAGCCAATTGTTGGGAATGCTCTATTTTCGGCAGGAAGAATATAGGTTGGCGGAGCCGCTAATCGCGAAAGTCGTGAAATTTGAAACTCGAAAAGCTGACATTCAATGCGTTTATGCCAATATACTATCGTCCATTGGCAGGCACAGCGAATCTATTCAATATTATAAAAAAGCCCTGACTCTGACGCCAAATTATCTGATTGCACTCAATAAGCTATGCAAAGAGTTAGTCGATTTTGGCCAATTTGACGAAGCTATAACTTGGACTCGAAAATTTCTCGCATTTCAACCTCGATGCGTCGGAGCCTATAGGCAATTAGCTAGACTGAGCAATTACACCGAGTATAACGAAGATATTCGGATAATGGAGGAGTTGTACGAAAACGCAAACTTGGCAGATCGACAAGCCTTGGCATTTAGCCTGTCAAATGTTTATAAAAAGCTTTCCCAATTCGAAAAATCGTTTGAGTTCCTCCTTGAAGGGAACCGGCTGCAAAGTGAATCCATCAACTATTCGCACGAAGTGAGCGAAAAGATATTTCACGATATACAGCAAACCTTCGATAGCGACTTCTTCGCCAATGCGGCCCCCCCCCCTAACAGTGAAATAACCCCTATATTCATCCTAGGGATGCCGAGATCCGGAACCACGCTTACCGAGCAAATTTTAGCCACGCATTCCGCGGTCTACGGCGCTGGCGAGCTGGATTACATGGGCAGACTACACAGCACTATCCGCCGCAATGCCTCTTTGCCGAATGGGGAAAATTTGAGAGATATGTCCGCACAAAAGCTCGCAACGCTTGCCGAAGGCTATCTGAACGAGCTGAGAATGCTTGCCAATGGCGAAAATTATATCACCGATAAAATGCCACATAATTTCTTGAGCATTGGACTTATAGCCCTGTTATTTCCTTCGGCTAAGATAATTCATTGCGAAAGGAATCCCATGGATAATTGCTATTCGATCTTCACCTATCTGTTCAACGACGAACACGCCTATGCCTGCAACCAAGAACATCTAGGGCGGTATTATTTACTCTATCAAGAGTTAATGGAGCATTGGCAGCGGGTATTGCCCGGCAGGTTGTACACCGTGAAATATGAACAAATGGTGGATAACACAGAACAACAGGTTCGCATGTTGCTCGATCATTGCGGCCTACCATTTGAAGAAGCCTGCCTGTCTTTTTACGATACCGACAGAGCCGTAAAAACGATCAGCGCGACTCAAGTCCGCCGCCCTATCTATAAATCCTCTATCGATGGCTGGAAGCGGTTCGAACGCGAGCTTCAGCCCCTGAAAAAGACTTTAGGCATATAACCAATATATGCGATAACGAGCTAACAAGGGTGCCATCAAGACTAAATACTCATATAACTAATGCACATATTGAGATTTGTAGTGTAAGAGAGTAAAAATGGCTCACCGCTACATAAGTTACGGGGTACGCCCCGATCTTTATGGGGCAGGGTAGATGTGACTAAGCACTTATGTAAGAGCCATTTGTTGTAGCAATTTATAAGCTGTTTCTAATAATTGACACTACGAACAACCCATAAGCCAACCGACAAAGGTATATAAAAATGAAAAAATTATTGCTTGCTACTGCCATCGCAGCCTCCGTGGCCACTGGCGCACATGCAGCGACAACATACGACGTTTCCTCCAACATTACCGGCCTTCAGCTGTGGCTGGGCTCAAACAACCTTCTCACCGCTGAGCCGGGCGGCTACTTCTCTGGCGTTCAATTTGGCGGCACTGCATACGACGCCAACGATGACGGTATCATCGACAACTCCAACGTTACAATGACCGGCGAAGTTGGCTTTACCGCTGCGGGCAAACCGATCAAATTAACCTTTAACCTCAGCGGCGGCAATTATGCAGCAGGATCGGGTACCACCTTTTCGTCGGGCAACGTCGACGTTCAGCTCTACACCAACTTGAACACTGGCTATGACCCCGCAAACGACGACTTCGAGTGGATTCCGTTCAGCACCATCGACGCTAGCACAACCAACCTTCCCTTCCTGGCCGGTCAAGTTGGCCACCTGGGCACTAACTCGACCGCTGGCTTGCAATTAGCCCCCGGTACACATGCACTGCCGGGCCTGTGGGATGGTCAAGATCCGGGAGTTGGTATCGACAACGCTGTCGCCGCGCTGACCCTGCTCGGCAACAGCTCTGGGATGTTCCTGGATGGCAGTACCACTCTGACCGCTCAAGCAGCCCCAGCAGTACCTGTACCTGCTGCTGCTTGGTTGTTTGGCTCTGCGATGGCCGGCTTGGTAGGCGTTGGCCGCAAGCGTAAAACTCAAGCGTAATATCGCTGCAGCTTTACGTTATGCAACAATAAAACGGGCGCTGAAAAGCGCCCGTTTTATTTGGTCTCTAAGCAGTTATTATTCATTCTCTTACTTCAATCCGATCTAGCCCATAAGAAAATTCGATTTCAAACCCGCACTTCCGTAGCACGCGCTTTTACACGCCAGTTACCAAGGCGTCAACTTCTCGCGTAGTGGAGCTAAATACTCCTCAAAAGCCGACCATTTCTGAAGGGAGCCCTGGCTGATAGGACGTTTAACCTGAGCGGCACTGACGGTATTTACCGCACGATTGTTATCGTGAAAATCGATGCAGCGCTGATCGAATGGCAACTCGCAAAAATCCAACAACTTACTAATTTCGACCTGTGGATTGCTTACCAACAGCTCGTAATTCAAATTATAAAAATACCCGGGCAAGACCGCCTGCCAATATCGCATCAATGACTGGTAGCCGCTATAAAATGTACCAAGCTCCTGAAGATCGTAGGCGAAAGCATTACCTTCTGCGAAAATATTTTTAAAAATCGACCAGCATGTATCGATTGGCTCGCGCTGGCAATGAATGATTTTAGCTCGCGGCAAAATAATGCTCAGCAGACCAACGAAACGGAAATTTAACGGCATCTTATCGGTGATATGACGAGCCGCCGTATTTTTTAACCGTAACCCGTCAATATATTTGCTGCCCAATCGCTTCCATTCATCAACCCCAAAATCTTCAAAGAAGTCAGGGAATGAACGCCCCATTTGCTGCGCAGTTTGCGAACACAACGACGGTAGCAGTTTCAACTCTCCCGCACCAAAAACTTTTGGGTGGCTGGCAAGTATTTGTTCGACCAGAGAGGTTCCAGAGCGAGGCATGCCGAGAATAAAAATAGGCGTATCGTCATCGATACCTACCCCTTTAAAGCGCCGCAAAAAATCCCTACTAAAAATGGCCTGCAACCTGGCAAAAAAATTGCTCCAATCATCGATTGAATAGCGAAACTGCATTCGCTTTAAGTGATTTCCCTCCCGAAAATATGCAAACGACTTGTCGTAACACTGGCCGTCCTCAAAGGCCTTTCCCAGACTGAATGCCAAATAAATCTTATCGATATTCTTCTTAGATTTCTCATAAAGACTTTCCATGCCAGGAATGTCGTGACTTGAGCTGCGCAACTGACTGAGATGCAAATATGCCAAAGAACATTCAGGCTCTAGTTCCAGCACCCGCTCCCAACACAAAACAGCATCGCCGATGCGCGCAAGATCGACGTATATCAGGCCCATATATTTATAACTATCGGCATGCTCAGTATCAAGCAGGACTATTTGTTTGAATACTGCCAGCGCCTCTTCCAACCGGTCGGAGTCTCGCAAAGATATACCTTGCTGCAACAAGGAGGGCTGATGATCAGGTCGCGCAACCAAAACTTCTGAAAAGCAATCTATAGCTGCAGGCAGCTGGGCCAGATCTCGTAACGCAAGCCCCAAGTTATAACGCGCCTCAAAAAAATGAGGAGAAAGCTGCAGGGCCCTATCGAAACATTTCCTGGCTTGACTGGGGTGACCTATCTGGTGAAACAAGATGCCGATATCATTGTTAACTTCGGCTTTACTCGGATTCGCAGCGAGGGCATTCTGCAGTAACGGCAATACGAGATTATCCCGGCCGCTGCGCCTATAAAGCTGCGCAAGATGCAAATTGACCTGTACATCCGTGGGATTGCCCTTCAACAAATCCCGATAAATACTCTCGGCCTCATTAAATTGCTGCCGACACTCATGCGCTAGAGCTTTTTCTAACGCTTGGCGGTAATTGGCTGATGCTTTGGCTATCTTTCTACTATTATTTTTTTTACGATGTAGTGGCATAGAATAATTTCTCTCATGGAAAAAATTCTCGCTACCTCGGTGCAAAATCTTGCAACGCTTGAGCGCTAGCGATGATGTTATATCGGCAGTACGAAATCCGTTTACAAACGATCAGAACTCTATAAATTACTGCCTCGAATCTTTAAATTAAAGCTATGTTGGCCGAATAAAACGATAGCACATCAAAAATCAATCGGAAACTTTGCGTCTGTACCAATTACTCCGGCCGATCTATATAAGCCTGCCACATTGCAAGTAAAGCATTTTCCAGATGACGTGCGAAACGAGGAGCATCGCATAGCGGCGATTCCAGCAAACGCGTTCGCAATCCGCTGCGAAGCTCAGCCAATAGCGGAAGATTGGCAGCACGCGCAACTGCAATCCCCACATAAGCCTCATTATCCATCGCTATCCAATCGGATAAACCCATGTTATTGAGAATACCTTCGCCCTGACGAGCCACCATCCGATCGCCATGCCGCGTAATGAATGGCACGCCCATCCATAGCCCCTCCACACTGGTGGTAGCGCCGGCAAAAGGGAATGGATCCAACGCAATATCGACTCGATCATAAGCAGCTAGATACTCTAAACGTGAAGAATGTCCCTCGAGTATCAAACGATCGGCAGCAATACCGTGCGCAGCGAAACGATCCTCAGTCAGTTGCCGCATGGAGACATCGGCGAGTTGCTTCGATTTGAGAAAGAGTTGAGACTGAGGTATTTCGCGCAGTATCTGTGCCCACAGCGCTACCACATCATCGCCCATTTTGCTCAGATTATTGAAACAACCAAAGGTGATTTTTTCGTTTGTTAGCGCAGGTAATACCGCTACCGTGAGTAGCTCCTTGGGAACGGTAAAGCACAGGCGCGTATCGGGAAGAAACCACAGCTGTTCGACAAAATAATGGGCCTCTTCTTCCAAAACACCCCATCGATCAACCAGAATATAGTCCATTGCCTGGAGACCGGTCGTCGCCCAATAACCTAACCAACTGACCTGCAAGGGCGCAGGTTTACGAGCGAAAATGGTCAGCCGGCCGTGGGCGGTGTGACCGGAGAGATCGATGAGAATCTCGATACCGTCATCGCGAATACGTCGAACAACGCTCTCGTCAGACAATCCTATCAAGGAATGCCAGGAAAACTTCATTTGCTTGAGGCGTTGCGCCACCTCGTCCACCCTATCAATCGTAGGGTATAGGGTTACTTCAATGGATTCCCGATCGATATGCGCAAGTATGCTTTCCAAAAAAAAGCCTACCGGATGCTCGCCTAGATCACCGGATACAAATCCAACTTTCAAAGGATGGCTTTTAACTCGTTTATCGTTCAACGGCCAAGCAGCGCGGAGCGGTGCTTCAAAGCATTGCGCGTATGCCAGATGATCGTTCAATAGTTCAAGTTGGGAATAACCGGCACGATACTGCGCAGTTGCCAGATAATTACTGTATGTCTCGGCATCCTTGGGGTTGAGTGCGAGCACCGCCCGGTAACTGGCAGCCGCCGCCTCAAACCGGCCTTGGGCCACCAGTACATTTCCCAGGTTATTGAGCGCTGCTTGATGGTCAGGATTCAGTTGAAGTGCTTGTCTGTAGCTCGCAGTGGCAGCCTCTAAGTGCCCTAGATTTTCTAGGGCCCGCCCTAAATTACTATGTGCATCGCTAAACTGTGGATTGCAAATGAGCGCCTGCTGGTAACTAGCCATCGCATCTTCAAATCGCCGTTGAGCCTGCAACGCATTACCTAAATTATTGTGCGTTTGGGCATGATTGGGGCGCAGCGCGAGCGCCTTGTGGCAATATGTAATCGACTCCTCTAATCGTCCCTGTTTATATAATACGTTGCCTAAATTACCAAGCGCCTCGACATGATCCGGCTGTAGAGAGAGCGCTCGACGATAACCGACCGCGGCATCCTCCAACTGGCCATCTACTAACAGCGCATTGGCCATATTATTGTACGCATCCGCAAAATCAGACTGCAGGGCGATTGCTTTACGGAAGCTGGCCAGCGCCAAATCATGTTGCCCCAACGCCAATAACGCGATACCTAGATTGTTATGATAGGCGGCGTAATTCGATTTTAACGAAATTGCCTTACGATAGCTCGCGACAGCCTCTTCAAACACACCCTTAGCCGCTAACGCCAACCCTAAATTGCAATGGTAAGTCGCGTCCGATGATTTCACTACAATCGCTTTTTTAAATAGCGTAATCGCGGCGTCTGTACTTCCGAGCTGAGCGGCGATCAGCCCTAACATATGCAGCGCATCTGAGTTATTGGGGTCTACCTGCAATATTTGCTGATAAAGCACCTCAGCCTCCGCCAACCGACCTTCGCGGTGGTGGGCAGTCGCGGCCTGGAGAGCAGCGCGCTGCGAGGAGGCATTTGCCGTCTGCTTCTGCTCTACCTGCATGCAACACTGTTTATATTTTTTCCCACTGCCGCAAGTGCAAGGGTCATTTCGAGCGATTTTTGTCATACGAAATTAATATCGGTTAATAAAAGTTAAAAGCGTTGGCGGAATGGCATTGTCGAACAATAAAACTATTTTTATCGGTATACAGTAACAAAGATGGTAAAACTCTTTATTTGAATTATCGACACCCACTCAATGCGACACCGGAAGTATCGCCACGGCATTGGCCGATGCACCGCAAAAATGATCCCGACCACCAAAGATCTTATTATTTTTTGTAGATCGGCACCACTAAAATCAACGCATGTTGGCCTGCGCGAAGCATCTGATCTCAATGTTGACCTGCCCGGCAAACGTCGAAATCCATCGAATACAGCCCGCACCCAACGGCAATGACTGTTGTTTATATATGCCCAAGCACGGGATGTGGCTGATAAGGTTGCTCCAACTGTCGAAGCTCTACTGCGGAGAGCGACAATTGCGTGGCCGCTACGGCTTCCTCCAATTGCGAAATTTTGCTGGCACCGATAATAGGTGCTGCCAATCCCTGCTGGTGCAACAACCAAGCATAAGCAATTTTTGCACTATTTTCGCCACGCTGCTCGGCCACCATCTTCAATTGTTCCACCACGGCAAAATCGTCGTCGCGATAATAAAGCTTATGCGCCAACTCATCCGACATGGCGCGCACTGTAGCGCCGTCCTTAACATCGTTGCGACCGCGATTACCCGCCAGAAAACCACGCGCCAATGGACTCCACGGAATTAAAGCAACCCCCTGATCGCGACACAGCGGAATCATTTCTCGCTCTTCTTCGCGATAAATTAAATTGTAGTGATTTTGCATTGAGACGAATCGTGTCCAATGATTTTCGGTCGCTACCGACTGCGCTTTAGCAAACTGCCAAGCCCACATACTCGAGGCGCCGATATAACGAACCTTACCGGCTTTAACAATATCGTGCAAAGCTTCCATCGTTTCTTCGATCGGCGTGTGCGGGTCCCAACGATGGATTTGATAAAGATCGATATAATCGGTATTCAAGCGCCTCAACGAAGCATCCACCGCCGCGAAGATATGTTTGCGCGACAACCCACTGCAATTGGGGCGTACATATGCACTACTTTTCTTGGCTTGCAATCCGCCCTGGAAAGCCAGATCGACCGGGAAAAAAACTTTAGTGGCTATGACCACCTCGTCTCGATGCATAAACTCGCGCACAAATTTTCCGGTTAATTCTTCGGATATACCGGCAGAATACATATCGGCGGTATCGAAAAAGTTGATGCCGGCCTCCACCGCCGCGCGAACGATCGGGCGGGCGGCCACTTCGTCCAAGACCCATGCACGCCAACGCGAAGCGCCATAAGTCATCATACCGAGGCACAGACGGGAAACTTTAAGCCCTGTATTACCTAAATTAATATAGTCCATAGCGCACCACCCGCACCCGCCAATAGATATCGAATTACACCCCCTATCAAGCCATCAAAAAACTTGCGACGGCTTCCGTTCCACCTTTTACCACTGAGCCCATCAATCCCCAAAAGCCGTGAATCATGCCATCGAAACGCTTCAGCGTTACTGGCACGCCCGCCGCTTTTAAGCACTCAGCATAATGCTCGCCCTCATCCCGCAATGGATCGTATTCCGCGGAAATCACCAAAGCCGGCGGTAAGTCGCTTAAACTGCTGGCGCGAATCGGCGAGGCGTAGGGGTTAGCCCGATCCCGCTCATCGGCGATATACAGACTCCAAAAATCCTCCATCGCTTGGCTGGTCAGCATATAACCCTCGGCATTGTCCCGATAAGATGCGTAAGGCGTGGCCTGTGCGTGTGAAAAATAATCGATCACAGGATAAACCAATACCTGTTTGAATAATTTCGGACCGCCGCGATCGCGCGCCATCAATGCCACCACTGCGGCGAGATTGCCGCCCGCGCTATCTCCACCCACTGCAACGCGTTGCAAATCGATTTGTAATTCTTTGGCATTTTCTACTGCCCACTGGGTCGCGGCATAGCAATCCTCCGGCGCGGCGGGGAATACATGCTCGGGCGCCAGGCGGTAATCGACCGAAATCACCTTGAAACCACTCGCGCGCACGACATTGCGGCAAGTTAGATCATGGGTTTCCAGGCTGCCCATGACAAAGCCACCGCCGTGAAAATACATTAACAATGGCCAAGGCCCAGAGCCAACGGGTGTGTAAATACGTAAAGGAATCTCTCCTTGCGCCGTCGTTACGACACGGTTTTCAACTGCCTGAACCGGCGGCAAATCAGCTTCGGCTGGCTTCATAGCCGTCTCCATGGCACGCACTTGAGGGTAGCTTTCGCGCAGGTTAAACAACATGTCCGCAAAAGGGGTTTGCAGCAATGCTTGTAACTCGGGATGGACCGGCATGTTTGTAAATCCTCTTTCAACAACTCGTATTTGATTACCGATAGGATCTACCTGATCGATAAGATGCCGCGGCGAGCATTTTCATAGTGAGGGGCGCGAAAGCTCGATAGCTAACTAATAATGACGATGTGCATGGCACCCGCCTCAAGCGATCATACGATCTCGAAGCGCCACCTTCAATTATTGTATAGTCGCGAACGATCTACTTACCGCTCGGTTCCAGGCACCGCATCGCCTGCTTACGAATATTGGTCGGAGTAATTTATGCAACGTTTTCAAAACAAAGTAGCTTTCGTTACCGGTGCGGCCTCAGGTATCGGTTTAGCAACTGCACAGCACTTCGCTCGAGAAGGTGCCCGCGTTTTTGCCTGCGACATGAACGATGCCCTATTGCGGGAAGAAATGGCCAAAATAGCGGCACAGGGACACTCGGTGACGGCGCGAGTATTGGACGTCACCGATAATGCAGCATGCCAAGCGGCAGTAGCGGAAGCAGTCGACGTCTATGGTCAGCTCGATATTTTGTGCAATATTGCCGGTATCAGCCTGTTCAGTCACTTTATCGAAATGAAGCTTAGTGCCTGGGACAAAGTTATCGCAGTCAACCTGACTTCGGTAGCTGTGCTGTGCCAAGCGGCATTACCGCATCTATTAAAAAGCCAGGGCAATATTGTCAATGTCGCTTCAACCGCAGCGTTGGTCGGCCTTCCCTACAATGCGGCTTACTGCGCCAGCAAGGCCGGCGTATTGATGCTAACCAAGTCGCTGGCAGTGGACTTTGCCGAACATGGCGTACGCGTTAACGCAGTCTGCCCGGGTGGCGTAAATACTCCACTTGCACAGAATGTTACTTTGCCGGAAAACACTAATTTACAAGTGCTCGGCCGCGCCTTCCCCCTGCTACCAATGATGGCAGACCCCAGCGAAATCGCAGTCAGTATCGCTTACCTGGCCAGCGCTGAAGCGCGTTACGTTACCGGATCACATCTGGTTATCGACGGCGGGCAGACGGCGATTTAAGCCGAATCTCGCAACCAACTAATCGCTTACATAAAGTGGGAGAAAATTATGAAGCTTTCTTACGCCAATAATGTTGTTATCGTCACCGGCGGCGCCTCCGGTATCGGCCGCGCCACCTGTCTATTACTCGCCCAGGAAGGTGCCAAAGTGGCAGCGATAGATGTGCATGCCGAAGCGGTACAAGCGGTCGCCGATACCATTAATAACAGCGGCGGCCAGGCGCTGGCCTTGACCTGCGATATCAGCGATCCAGAACAAGTCAAAGCTACGGTTGCGCGCGTGGTCAGCGAACTAGGCGCGCCGAGCACCCTGCTGAACATCGCCGGAGTAGTCAAATTCTGCCGCTCCGAAGATCTCGATGTCGCAACCTTTACTCGCGTGCTCAACGTCAATCTGATTGGCGCCTTCTTAATGTCGCAGGCGGTCATGCCGCATTTGATCGCCAACCGTGGCGCTATCGTCAATGTGGCATCAATGGCGGGTAATTTGGGCGTCCCCTACGGTGCAGCTTACTCCGCATCCAAGGGCGGCCTGATCGCTCTGACCAAATCGATGGCCAAAGAGTTTTCCGATCGCGGCGTACGCATCAATGCAATCGCGCCCAGCGGTGTCGAGACACCAATGGCATCGGTACCCATGCCGAAGGATGCCAACCCGGACGTGATTCGCTTAATTCCATTCACGCCGTTAGGCTATGCGAAGCCTGAAGAAATCGCTGCGGTAATTTTATTATTGGGAGCCAAGGAATCGGGTGTGTTGTCGGGCGCCCTGATACCAATCGACGGCGCTTCGACATAAAAAAAGCGGCGAACGCCGCTTTTTTTATCGAGTAGTTAGGTTTTAGCTCAAACTCCGGGCAAAGCGACTGTATCGTGTCTTTATCTAACACTAAGACCCAACTACCAACACCTACATGTACGCTTGCGTCTTATCCGTATGGTCGGTCACATCGCGCACGCCCTTCAATTGCGGAATTTGCTCCAGCAGCGTTTTCTCAACACCCTGCTTCAGTGTGACATCGACCATGCCACAACCCTGGCAGCCGCCGCCAAACTTTAGAATCGCAAAGTCTTCGCTCGTGATTTCAACCAAACTCACCTCGCCACCGTGCGCAGCCAGCGATGGGTTTACTTCGTTGTATAACAGATAGTTAACTCGATCCTCTAAAGGACTATCTTCTCCCACTTGCGGCAATTTGGCATTCGGCGCTTTTATGGTCAGTTGCCCGCCCATACGATCCTTAGCGTAATCCACCAGAGCATCCTCCAAGAAGGGCAGGCTGCGGCGCTCAAAGTAAGCGGTGAATTGCGGATAGGTTAGAATCAGGTCGTCAGGGCGATTGTCATCGGCGCGGCAGTAAGCGATACAAGTTTCGGCCTTCGGTGTACCGGGCTGATTAATAAACATTCGTACCCCAAGCACACCCTCTTCTTGCTTGGCTAAGAGCTCGGCAAGGTACTCTCGAGCCGCTTCAGTGATAGTTAATTTCAGGGCTGGGCTGCCATCGGTCATAAGCTCACTCATAAACAACATATATCCACAAAATGCGCTAGCCTGCTAACGCCAAAACATCGAGTCACAGATCACCGGCCGCTCCCTTACCGAAGAACTGTTCCTGTTAGAATCGCCAATCTAACACAAAGCTAAGCCCTACTTCTACGCTCAGGTATTCGAAGCAGCTGCATGATTAAACAAAGCCGTCCTTTCTTACTCGATATTCGGCCCAATGCACTTTAAGCGGTACTAGCTAGTAGAAAGCACGGCTGCGAGCATTGAGCAGCCCCAGAAAATCTATATCAAAAAACTTTGATATAGATTGAGTTGCCCTTATACTTTGCGCCACCGAACTGTATAACTTGCTATTTTCCCGCGGAGAGCCAATGAGCAGCGATCGTAATCATCGTATTAGCAGCCTGAAGCAGAACCTAGAAGAACGGATTCTACTGCTTGATGGCGCCATGGGGACGATGATACAGACCTACGGGCTTCAGGAAGCCGATTATCGCGGTGCGCGTTTTGCCGATTACCATCGAGATATCAAAGGCAACAACGATTTGCTGCTGCTGACTCAGCCGCAAATCATTACCGAGATCCACAATGCCTATCTCGAAGCCGGCGCCGATATTCTTGAAACGAACACCTTCAACTCAACGCGCGTATCGCAAGCCGATTACGGCATGGAGGAATTGGTCTACGAATTAAACGTAGCTGGAGCCCGTCTCGCCCGCGATGCTGCCGATGCGATGACAGTCAAAACGCCTTCGCGTCCCCGCTATGTGGCGGGAGTACTCGGCCCAACCAGCCGCACTGCGACTATCTCTCCAGATGTGAACGACCCAGGGTTTCGCAATGTCACATTCGATCTCCTGGTCGAGAATTATCGCGAAGCCACCAAGGGTTTAGTCGACGGCGGCGCCGATATCATAATGATCGAAACGGTATTCGATACGCTCAATGCCAAAGCCGCTATATTTGCCGTGCAGAGCTATTTCGACGACATCGGCTTCGAACTGCCGATTATGATTTCGGGCACTATTACGGATGCCTCCGGCCGCACTTTATCCGGCCAGACCACCGAAGCATTCTGGTATTCAGTTGCACACGCCAAGCCCTTGAGCATTGGCTTGAACTGCGCGCTCGGCGCCAAAGAACTGCGCCCTTATGTCTACGCACTATCGCAATGCGCCGACACGTTGGTAAGCGCGCATCCCAATGCGGGCCTACCTAATGAATTCGGCGAGTACGACGAATCGCCGGCAGACATGGCAGCTATCGTCGCCGAGTTCGCGCAAAGCGGCATGCTTAATATTCTCGGCGGCTGCTGCGGAACTACGCCCGAGCATATTCGCGCTATCGCCAAAGCGATCGCCGATATGCCACCGCGCACGCGCCCCGAACTCGCAAAGGCTTGTCACTTAAGCGGCCTAGAGCCCTTCACCATCGACGAGAACTCGCTGTTTGTTAACGTGGGTGAGCGTACCAACATAACCGGCTCGGCAAAATTTGCACAACTCATCCGCGACGATAATTACACGGAGGCTCTGGCCGTTGCTTTGCAACAAGTGGAGAGCGGCGCTCAGATTATCGATATCAACATGGACGAAGGCATGCTGGACTCGCAAAAAGCGATGGTCACATTCCTGAATCTGATTGCTGGCGAGCCGGATATTTCGCGCGTACCGATTATGATCGATTCCTCCAAATGGGAAGTCATCGAAGCCGGCCTCAAATGCGTGCAAGGCAAATGTATCGTCAACTCGATCAGCATGAAAGAAGGCGAAGCCGAGTTTATTGCACGCGCCAAATTATGCCGCCGTTATGGTGCGGCCGTGATCGTGATGGCTTTCGATGAGAAGGGTCAAGCGGATACGGAGGCGCGCAAAAATGCAATCTGTAAGCGCTCCTACGAATTATTGGTCAACAACGTCGGTTTTCCGCCCGAAGATATTATTTTCGACCCGAACGTTTTTGCGGTCGCGACCGGCATCGAGGAGCACAACAATTATGCCGTCGACTTCATCAACGCCTGTCAGTTTATTCGCCACGAGCTGCCTTTTGCAAAAATATCGGGCGGCATCAGCAATGTATCGTTTTCGTTCCGCGGCAATAACCCGGTGCGCGAAGCGATTCACGCAGTGTTTTTGTACCATGCTATTCGCGCTGGACTTAGCATGGGTATCGTCAATGCCGGCCAGTTGGCAATTTACGAGGACATTCCCAGCGAACTGCGCGAGCGCGTCGAAGATGTAATTTTAAATCGCCGCGCCGACGGTACCGAGCGCTTATTGGAAATCGCCGACAAATACGCGAAGGGCGGCGGCAAAAAAGCCGAAGAGGATTTAGTGTGGCGCAACTGGCCCGTCGTAAAGCGCATAGAACATGCTTTGGTTAAGGGTATCACCGTATTTATCGAACAAGATACCGAGGAGGCCCGGCAGCAATTCGAGCGCCCTATTCAAGTCATCGAAGGTCCATTGATGGACGGCATGAATGTGGTCGGCGATCTATTCGGCCAGGGCAAAATGTTTCTCCCGCAAGTGGTAAAGAGCGCCCGCGTCATGAAACAGGCCGTGGCCTATCTCACACCCTTTATCGAAGCGGCCAAAGAAGAGGGCGCGAAAGCCAACGGCCGAATTCTAATGGCAACCGTTAAGGGCGATGTGCACGATATCGGCAAAAATATTGTCGGCGTAGTATTGCAGTGCAACAACTTCGAGGTGATCGATCTCGGCGTCATGGTGTCGTGCGAAGAAATACTGCGAGTTGCTAAAGAAAAGAATGTCGACATTATCGGTCTCAGCGGTTTAATTACGCCATCGCTCGATGAGATGGTACATGTCGCGCGCGAAATGCAGCGCCTCGATTTCCATCTGCCGTTAATGATCGGTGGCGCCACCACCTCGAAAGCACACACGGCGGTTAAAATTGAACCGCAGTACAAAAACGATGCCGTGATATACGTGCCCGATGCGTCGCGTAGCGTTTCGGTCGCCAGCAATCTATTGAGCGACGAATTAAAGGACAATTTTGTCGCCGCTTGCCGCAGCGAATATATCGCGGTACGCGAGCGCAACGCCAATCGCCAACCCAAATCAAAACCGATCAGCTATGCCGAAGCATTGGCGCGCGCACCGCAATACGATTGGCCCGCCTACACACCGCCAAAGCCGCAATTTGTTGGCGTAAAGGTGTTCGAAGACTATTCGCTGGAAAAGCTCGTGGATACGATCGACTGGACGCCATTTTTTATTAGCTGGGAATTAGCGGGTAAATACCCCGACATTCTCGACGACGACAAGGTCGGAGAGGCTGCGCGCAATTTGTTTGCCGACGCACAAGCAATGCTCAAACGATTAATCGACGAAAAGTTGATTAAGGCTAGCGCGGTAATCGGCTTCTGGCCGGCAGCGCGCGTTGGCGGCGACGATATCGAAATCTATGCCAATGAAGAACGAATCCAACCGATCGCTACCCTGCACCAATTGCGGCAGCAGATTGAAAAACCGAACGGCAAACCTAATCAGAGCCTAGCGGACTTTATCGCTCCAAAGAGCAGTGGCGTGGCCGACTATATCGGGGGTTTCGTCGTGACCACCGGCCTCGGTGCCGATCAACTCTCGAAGCAGTTTATCGCCGCCAACGACGACTATAGCAGCATCATGGTGCGCGCCCTCGCCGACCGCTTGGCCGAGTCGCTTGCCGAGCATATGCATCTGCGAGTACGACGCGAGTTTTGGGCCTATGCCAGCGAGGAAAACCTCGACAACGAAGCCTTAATTAAAGAGCGTTATCGAGGCATCCGGCCTGCGCCCGGCTACCCGGCGTGTCCAGACCATACCGAAAAAGCCACATTGTTCAATTTGCTCGACGCCGAGCAAATTGGTGTCGAGCTCACGGAGCATTTTGCGATGCTGCCGGCAGCCAGCGTTAGCGGTTTTTATTATTCGCACCCCGAGTCCGATTATTTTGCGGTCGGCAAGATTCAGCGCGACCAGGTCGAAAATATTGCCCTACGCAAAGGAATGCCGGTTGCGGAAATGGAGCGCTGGCTGATGCCGGTGCTAGGGTATGAGCCTGCGGCAGAGTCCGCGCTAAATATTGAAGCTCTATGAGAGAAGCTCGTAATGAATAAGCGCGACGACCAGCCCGTACCACCTCAGCCGCCAATGCAGCCCGAACAGCCGGGATGGAAGGATATTCTGCGTAGCGTGCTTTCGGCTGCGATCGGAATACAAAGCCGAAAAAACCAAGAGCGCGACTTCAAACATGGAAAAGCGCGGGTTTACATCATTGCGGGCATCATTTATACCATGATATTTATCGGAACGGTCTTCTCGATAGTGACGCTGGTATTAAAGAAGGCGGGCTATTGAAGGCCCGCCTGCATAAAATTAAAAGCTTTTCAGCCAAAACACGACAACGCTCACAACCAGGGTAATAAGCGCTACGGTAGCAATAACGTCTGCTTTGCCGTCGCCGTTGCTTGCGATCTCCGTTGTTGATTGAGGCGGGGTATGATCGTGCTGGGACATGAAATCACCTGTAAAAATCGAGAGTTGGATATAGACCGAAGCATTATAGCAATAAAAATCCTCACCGAATCCAGACCCCCTATCCACCATTCGGAAAAGACGTAAACGCTTAGCGCCGAATGCGTGCGCAAGAGGGAGCTCTGTTTGTTATAGTTTTTTACGATTGCGCTATAAACAGGTATTGGTTTTGCCGATCATTCAAATCTGCTAAGGTACGCGCCTGTTTTTTCTCGGCTAATTCGTCGTCCAACTTAGAGCGACCGCGCAGTCGAAACCGTCTTGAACAAAGGGTTTATTACCTATGTACAAATACAGTCCACAAGATCAACTATTGGTCGACCAGCGGGCGCGCCAGTTCCGCGGCCAAGCTGAACGCTTCGCCGCGGGCGAATTGACGCCACAACAGTTTTTACCGCTTCGCCTGCAAAATGGACTGTATTATCAGCGATTAGCCTATATGCTCCGCATCGCCATCCCCTATGGGACCATGAGCTCGCAGCAACTACGCAAGTTAGCCGATATCAGCCGCCGGTACGATAAAGGTTTTGGGCATTTCAGCACACGCCAAAACCTTCAACTCAACTGGCCCATGCTGGAAGAAGTCCCAGAAATTCTCGAGCAATTAGCCAGCGTGCAAATGCATGCCATTCAAACCAGCGGCAATTGCATTCGCAATACCACGGCCGATCACTTTTCCGGCGTCGCAGCTGACGAAGTCGAGGATGCGCGGCCGTATTGCGAAATCATTCGCCAATGGTCGACTTTTCATCCGGAGTTTGCGTTTTTACCTCGTAAGTTCAAAATTGCCGTATGCGGCTCGAATAGCGATCGAGCCGCCATGCACGTTCACGACATCGGCCTTGAAATTGTTCGTGGAACAAACGGCGAAACGGGGTTCAAGGTACTCGTCGGCGGCGGCCTTGGTCGCACTCCGATCATCGGCGAGCTGATTAACGAGTTTCTGCCGAAACAACATTTGCTTACTTATCTCGAAGCCATCCTGCGGGTATACAACCAGCTTGGCCGCCGCGACAATAAATTCAAAGCGCGCGTTAAAATCCTCGTCCGCGCCATGGGAGCGGCGGCATTTCGCGAGCGCGTCGAAGCCGAATGGGTTTATTTGAAAGATGGCCCCAACACGTTGACACCGGAAGCAATAGCTCATGCACAATCATTCTTTCAACCACCCGCCTACATCGAACTCGATGAGTTAGCGGAGGATGCTGCGCTAGAACAACATAAGGTGCAGCACCCTGCTTTCATACGCTGGCTCAAACACAATACAGCCCACCACAAGAAGCCTGGCTACAGCATTGTTACGCTTTCCCTAAAGGCGACCGGCTATGCGCCTGGCGATGCTACCGCGGAGCAGATGGAAGCCGTGGCGGATTTATCCGACCGCTACGGTTTTGGCGAAATACGGAGCAGTCATCAGCAAAACTTAATTTTACCGGATGTGCGTAAAAGCGATTTGTTCGCAGTATGGGAAGCGGCAAAAACTATCGGCTTCGCGACTCCCAATATCGGCCATTTGACCGACATTATTTGCTGCCCTGGCGGCGATTACTGCTCGTTAGCCAATGCCAAATCGATTCCCGTTGCAGAGGCAATCCAGCGGCGCTTTGACGACCTCGATTATATCTACGACCTGGGTGAGCTTGACTTGAATATTTCAGGCTGCATGAACGCCTGTGGGCATCATCATGTAGGCCATATAGGTATTCTCGGAGTGGATAAAAAAGGTGCTGAGTTCTATCAAATCTCGCTCGGCGGTAATCAGGGAAAAGACGCCAGCCTTGGCGAAATTCTCGGGCCATCCTTTTCACAAGCCGATGTGCCCGATGTAGTCGAAAAACTTTTAAATACTTATGTCGAACTACGGCAAGATCAAGACGAAACCTTCCTCGCCACCTTCCGTCGCGTCGGACTCGAGCCGTTCAAGGAGCGCGTATATGACAAAGCTCATTAAAAACGGCGCAGTAATCGACGATCAATGGCTAGTTTTGCGAGAAATACCGGAAACAGGCTTGCCGGCCGGCGAGGTAATCGTACCGGCGCAATACTGGTTAGAACATCGCGCAGAGTTGCTCAGTCGCGGCAATATAGGGCTTTGGTTAGCCGGCGATCAGTCTCCAGCAATGATTGCCGAAGATTTGCACAAGCTCGCAGTAGTGGCTGTCGATTTCCCGCTCTTCACCGACGGCCGAGGCTTTTCCTATGGGCGTATGTTGAGGGAACATTTCGACTACAAGGGAGAGGTTCGCGCAATTGGTCAGTTTATCCGCGATCAATTGTACTATTTAAGCCGGTGCGGCTTCGATGCATTTGCATTGGAAACAAGCGATCCGGAACAAGCAATAACCAGTCTCTACGACTTTAGCGACGCTTACTCTGCTAGCATTGACCAACCACTACCATGGTTTCGTCGCGGCTAGGTTGCACGCGCCACTACATTTACTGCCAATAAATCATGATTAGCGACCATAAAAAAAGCGGTGCTGATGCACCGCTTTTTTTGCCACTAAACTAACGTTAACAAATGTTATACCGCACGACGGCGACGTGCTGCACCCGCCAAACCTACTAAACCAGAACCGAACAACCATGCTGCCGCAGGAACCGGCACAGTTGGAGCTGCTGGCCCATTGCCGGAAACTTGCCAGTTGACTTTGGTCGTGTTCGCAGTCAAGCCTGTACCGCTGGTGTCGGTTGCTTGCAGCGTACCGGCAAAGGTGGATTTATCGGCGGAAAACACGAAGTTCAACGCCAAGCCTTCCCAAGACGGGCTCGCGGCTGTCGCCGAGGCACAAACTTTACCCAAGGTGCTGGTCGCACCGTTTACGCAGGTTCCACCGGTATTCGTTCCGACCGAAGCACCACCGCCATTAACGGTGTTGTTCAAAAAGCTGTACGTGAACGTGTTGGTCACCGCGTTAAACGAACCAACGCCCGACATGGTTTGCAAGGCGTTGTTGACGGTGTAACGGCCGTCGATCGTTGGTGTGCCGGTCACGCTCGTTTGGGTGGCGTAGGTGCCGTATTGGATGTTGCCGGTAAAGGTGACGGCGGCTAAATTCGAGAAATCGAAAGTCCAATTGCTAGCTACGTTCATTTGGATGGCCGGGGCGGTCTTGTTGCTGGCGGTACCCGACGCGGTATTCACGTACCATACATTTGTTGTGGCACCGGCCGTAACCTGAATAGCGTCATTCACGGTACCGACCGTGGATGCGCCGTTAGCGGCCGTGCCGGATTTAGCCGTGCCGGTATAGGCGGCCGCTGCTGCAAATGTGGGCGATGCGAGGACTGCGGAAACTGCTGCTGCTAAAGCTAATTTATTCATTTTTATCTACCTTCATTTAATTAAATTAGGGTTTATCGTTGTGCTACTTTATTTAGTGCTAATTGTGCCAGGGAGGTCATCAGACTTAATAACCGCAATAAGTCAGGCTTAAACTTCTCAGTTATCCTCCTATTATCTCCGCTCTCATGAACCGAAACACAATGGGCATAGAGCAGTGGTGCCTTTTTACCCGATAATGCTACATCTTTCAATATATGAAACGTTATATACCTAATCGATCTTGATGGAGACCTCTTAGGCTCTTTGCGTATATCTCTTCGTCTAAAAACCAAAATTAAATGAAAAAAGCCGACGCGAGGTCGGCTTTTTTCTAGATGAAGAGTTTATATCGACTTTTCAAGCTCAGGGACAGCCTCGAATAAATCAGCTACCAAGCCATAATCCGCAACCTGAAAAATCGGTGCGTCCGGGTCCTTGTTGATAGCGACAATAGTTTTACTGTCCTTCATGCCGGCCAGATGCTGGATCGCCCCGGAGATACCCACCGCGATATACAAATCGGGAGCGACAATCTTTCCTGTCTGTCCAACCTGCATATCATTGGGAACAAAGCCTGCGTCCACCGCCGCACGCGATGCGCCCACTGCGGCCCCCAACTTATCGGCCAATGTGTACAGCAGCTTAAAGTTATCTCCGTTCTGCATACCACGACCACCGGAAACAACGATATTTGCAGCCGTCAATTCCGGGCGGTCGCTCTTAGCCAACTCTTCCTTAACAAAGCTCGACACGCCAGCATCTTTCGCAACAGCAACAGCCTCGACAGCGGCGCTACCTCCCTCTGCTGCCACCGGATCGAAACCGGTAGTACGCACTGTTATAACTTTGATCGTATCGCTGGACTGCACTGTGGCAATAATATTGCCTGCGTAAATCGGCCGTTTAAAAGTGTCGGCGGAAACGACCTCGATGATTTCGGAGATCTGTCCGACATCCAGCAGGGCAGCGACGCGCGGCATAAAGTTTTTACCGTTGCTGGTCGCCGCAGCCAACACATATTGATAACCCTTACCAAGCTCCGCGACGAGCAAACCAATATTCTCGGCCAGCTGATGCGCATAAGCGGCATTATCGGCTACCAGCACTTTAGCAACGCCGGTAATTTTAGATGCTGCTGCAGCAGCTGCAGCACAACCCTGCCCCGCGACTAATACGGTAATCTCTCCGCCAATTTTTTGGGCAGCGGCAACGGTGTTTAGCGTAGCGCCTTTAATAGTGGCGTTATCGTGTTCGGCAACGACTAGAATGCTCATCAGATCACCTTCGCCTCATTTTTCAATTTTTCGACCAGCTCAGCCACGGTCTTCACTTTGATGCCCGCCTTGCGCTCGGCTGGCGGCTCGACTTTCAAGGTTTTCACGCGCGAGGTGATATCGACGCCCAGATCGGCCGGAGTCACCACGTCGAGCTGCTTTTTCTTAGCTTTCATAATGTTCGGCAGCGAGGCATAACGCGGTTCGTTCAGGCGCAGATCGGTAGTGACGATCAACGGCAGCTTCAAATCGAGCGTTTGCATGCCGCCATCGACTTCGCGCATAACGCTGGCTTTATCGCCAGCAACGGTTAGCTCCGACGCGAAAGTCCCTTGCGCATAGCCGGTTAAGGCAGCCAGCATCTGGCCGGTCTGATTGTTATCGCCATCGATCGACTGTTTGCCGAGAATAATCAATTGCGGCTGCTCTTTGTCGACCACAGCCTTCAGCAACTTAGCGATTGCCAGCGGTTGCAGCTCTTCGCTCGACTCCACCAGTATCCCACGGTCGCCGCCTAATGCGAGCGCAGTGCGGATTTGCTCCTGGCTGCTCTTGTCGCCCACCGATACAATAACGATCTCGGTGGCTATCCCCTTCTCCTTTAAACGCACCGCCTCTTCAACGGCAATTTCGCAAAAGGGATTTATAGACATTTTCACGTTGTTTAAATCAACGCCGGTACCGTCCGACTTGGGACGCACTTTAACGTTGTAATCAACGACGCGTTTTACCGTAACCAGAATCTTCATGGATTCCCCGTATATAGCAGTTAAGACAGACCGGAAAGTACAGGAGAGCGGTCGAATTCGACGCAATCGTCGCCACTCACCCGACCAAAAAAGCGGTGCGTATGTTGACTCGTCTTGGCAGACAGGTCAATAAGCGCAAAGCTTAAATGCTGATCAAACGTGGCCTTTTTGCCCGTCAACTTTTATACTTGCAGTCTTTTTTCGCGGTATTGCCGCCCCATAACTCACTACAAAACCATCACGGGAGATCATCTGTGGAACGCGAAGCAATGGAGTTTGACGTTGTCATTGTCGGCGCTGGGCCCGCTGGATTAGCCACGGCCTGTCGTCTGCGTCAATTGAGCGTCGAGACTGGCAAGGACGTCAGCGTCTGCGTCGTTGAAAAAGGCTCCGAAGTAGGTGCCCATATTCTATCCGGCGCGGTCTTCGAGCCAAGGGCATTGAACGAGCTATTCCCGGACTGGAAAGAAAAAGGCGCGCCCCTCAATACGCCGGTTAGCGACGACCATGTCTATTATTTATTAAACGAACAGTCCGGCATTCGCGTGCCCAACGTGTTCGCCCCGAAAACCATGCATAACCATGGCAACTACATTGTCAGCCTAGGCAATGTGTGTCGTTGGCTGGCGGAGCAAGCCGAATCCTTGGGTGCGGAGATTTTCCCAGGCTTTGCCGCAGCGGAGATCCTCTACCACGAGGATGGCCGCGTAAAAGGCGTAGCCACCGGCGATATGGGTATAGACCACTCCGGCAACCACAAAGATAGTTACCAGCCCGGCATGGAGTTGCACGCAAAATATACTATTTTTGCGGAAGGCTGCCGCGGCAATTTAGGTAAACAGCTGATTAAACATTTCCAATTGGACCAAGGTCGCGATCCGCAACACTACGGCTTAGGCATCAAGGAAATCTGGGAGGTCGATCCAAGCAAGCATCAGCCCGGTCTGGTATTCCACAGCGCCGGCTGGCCCCTCACAGAGACCGGCTCGACCGGCGGCGGCTTCCTTTATCACGGCGATAACAACCAAGTGTACGTCGGCCTCATAACCGACTTGAGTTACTCCAATCCGCATTTAAGCCCATTCGAAGAATTCCAGCGACTCAAACTTCACCCGACGGTCAAAACGTATCTAGAGGGCGGCAAGCGCATCGTTTACGGCGCTCGCGCCATCGCAAAAGGCGGCTTGCAATCGCTGCCGAAAATGACCTTTCCCGGCGGCCTATTGGTCGGTTGCGATGCAGGCACGCTGAACTTTGCCAAAATCAAAGGCAGTCATACCGCGATGAAATCCGGCTTGGTCGCTGCGGAAGTTCTACACAATGCGCTGACCGCTCAGGACAAGGCTGGCGAAGAGCTCACCGCATATGCGACCGAGTTTGAAAATAGCTGGGCTTATAAAGAATTACATATGCAACGCAATTTTGGTCCAGCGATGCATAAGTTGGGTGGATTATTTGGCGCGGCTTATGCCTTTGTCGATATCAATATCTTTAATGGCGGTCTGCCGTGGACGCTGCGCGATCCGGTGCCCGATTACGCGCAAATGAAACCGGCTGCAGAGTGTGGTCGCATCAACTATCCCAAGCCGGATAACAAGCTGAGCTTCGATCGCTTGTCCTCGGTATTTCTCTCGAATACTAATCACGAAGAAGATCAGCCGTGCCACTTGCAGTTAAAGGATGCAGCGATACCGATCGCCAGCAACCTGCCACTTTACGATGAACCCGCGCAACGTTACTGCCCGGCCGGCGTCTATGAAGTTATCCGCGATGACAATGGTCCGCGATTTCAAATCAACGCGCAAAATTGCGTGCACTGCAAAACTTGCGACATCAAAGATCCCGCACAAAACATTAATTGGGTCACCCCTGAGGGCGGCGGCGGCCCGACCTACCCCAATATGTAACGCCCTGCACGCGCACGATCCGCAAAAGAAAAAGGCAGCCTAAAAGCTGCCTTTTTTGCTAAAAAAATACAACGCGGCTCATACTAGTTATCGCTACTCGTAACTCCCCAGCGAAAACCATTCTCCCACACTAACGACGCCCAGCTCGAAACCACGCCGCTCCGCAACATCCACCAGGCGGTAAAATAACGATCGCGTTAAACGCGCGCTTAGGCCGTGATCGAGCTGTAAGCAAGGGTGCGGCTCACTCGCGCCGTGCTCGACCAGACCGTTCAACCAATGCCGTCGATCCAATGCCACCCAATCGCCGGTATTTAAGCGAAAGATAATTTTTTGCTGCCCGCAGTCGCCGGCTATTTCCATATCGACCGCAAGCAATGGGGTATCGTCGACGCGTATTCGCCATTTCTCAACCGGCGTAACCAAGTAATACTCGCCGTCCGCTTCGCGGCGCAAAATCGACGCAAACAGATTGATCAACGGCTGTCGCTCAATACGCCCGCCCTCATGGTACCAGGTGCCCTGGCGATCGATATGGATGTCGATATCGCCGGATATCGCCGGTTGCCATTGCGCTAGCGGAGGTTTGCTAGAGTGCGCGCTCAACAACGCCTCGATTTCGCGCAAAGTTGTCACGGCGCACCGCTAAGTGCGCTAGCCAGTTGCCCAAAAGCTTTTTGCAGTCGCTCCGAGTCGCTTTTATGAGCCTGCAAAAAGCCTTCTTTCACGGATACCGTCACGCGATCCACGAGCTTTTTATCGGTCCAGCTAACGATCGTAATAATGAACTGCGAATAATTAACGCTAGGGCAGGCTTGCGTATTATCGGCACAATCGGGCTGCCCTTGCGGCTGCACATAGAATAAATACGAAGCATCTGCGCAGGCATTGCTCGCCAACGCTCGCAAATAATCCATCGCTTCATTTTCTACGTTGACTGCAAGAAAATAGCCACTGAACCCAACCTGCATTGCATGCAGCACCGCCAAGCCGGACTCAGTGTCGCTGGCACCGCTAACCAAACAGATTTGCGATTGGCGAGAAAGCAATCTTTCGTTGCTGTGCTGCACGGAGATCGCGTCATTTAATCCTATCTGCGAAGCGACGGTTGTTGCGCTCTGCTGCACATAGGCTGACGTGCAGGCCGTTAGCGCTCCGGCCAGAAGCAGTTGAACCGCAAATAGTAGCTGAACCGATAGTCGCAATGCATGCATGGCGGACTCCTGATTAACTCAGTATTCGATCGCCGTGACTAAGCAACGAGCGGCCTAAAAAACACTCAACGAATTAAACGGACATTAACCACACCCGCCACCGCGCGCATTCGCTGCAAAAACTCAGCGCTCGGCTCGGTTGCCACGTCGATAAGATTGTAGGCCACGTCATCTCGGCTTTTGTTGATCATATCGATCACGTTTATATCGGCATCGGCTAGCACCGACAGCAATTGCCCTAGCATTTTTGGAATATTGCGATTGGTAATGGCCAGTCGAACCCCGCCGGTTCGATCTAGGGCTATCGTGGGAAAGTTCACCGAATTCGCGATATTACCGTTCTCCAAAAAATTGCGCAGTTGATCGGCTGCCATAATTGCGCAATTTTCCTCAGCCTCATCCGTGCTAGCGCCAATGTGCGGCATTAGCACGACATCGCTGCGGCCGATCAAGCCCGGTGCCGGGAAGTCAGTAATGTATTTATACAACTTGCCCGCATTGAGCGCATCGACAATAGCGCCCACATCGACGATTTCCTCACGCGAAAAATTCAACAAGCGTAGCTCTGGCTTGCTGTGCGCGAGCAATTCTTTGTTAACCAGGCCACGAGTTGCCTCGAGCACCGGTAAATGCAAGGTAATGTAGTCGGCCTTGGCAAACAACGATACGAGATTATCGATCTTGCGCACTTCGCGCGGTAAGCGCCATGCGGCATCGACCGATAAGGCAGGATCGTAACCCATCACATCCATGCCCAGCTGGAGCGCGGTGTCGGCAACCAACGAGCCAATCGCACCGAGACCGACGACACCCAGCGTTTTGCCGGCCAACTCGTTGCCTTTAAAACGTTGCTTTTCCTTTTCGAGCAATTTACTCATGGCAGCCGCATCGGTCATATCGGATAACGTCTGCACATAGGCCATGCCTTCGAGAATACCGCGCGAGCCGAGCAACAGCGCCGCCATAATGAGCTCTTTCACCGCGTTCGCATTGGCGCCAGGCGTGTTAAAAACGGGAATACCGCGCTCGCTGCAACTCTCGACCGGAATGTTGTTGACACCTGCGCCGGCGCGCGCGACCGCTTTAACCGAGTCGCCGATATCGTTCGGCTGCAGCTTATGACTACGCAGTAAAATGGCGTCGGGGTTAGCGAACTCGCTGGCGATTTCGTACTGATCGCGCGGCAAACGCTCGAGCCCCTTAATCGAAATTTGATTGAGTGTCAGCACTTTAAACATGGGCTTGCTCCATTAGTAGACTCGATGCGAGCGCAGGGCGCCCGCCAAGTATTTTTATCGACGATCTAGCGTCGTTTTATTTCAGCTCGAGCGCGCGTGTCTTCCATAAACGCGGCAAATCCAGCGGTCCCAAAGCCCTGCTGCAGTTGCGCCAGCAAAGCATCGCGCTGCGCCGCATTTAAGCTATCCGGCACACCGTCCACTACTGCCTGCAATTGCACTACGGCCACATCGCCGCCACTAAGTTCCAGCGACTCGATAGGCTGTGCGGCTGGCTGAGAAATCTTCGGCAACGCAAACGCTGCGCGTAACAACTCCGGATTGATCGAGCCATTATTGCGCGCAGTTTTGTCCACGGATTTCAAAGTATAACCGCGCTCGCTTGCAGCTTTATCGAGATCCTCGCCCTGCCTAACCTGTTTCGTGAGCTGTTCGGCAATGCCCTTAACCTCCTCCACTGCGCGCTGCTGCTTGATCGCGGCAACGATATTTCCCTTCACCTCATCCAGCGATTTGGGTGCGGCCGGCAGGTATTCTTTCTTTCGCAACACGAGATAATGGTCGGGGGTCAACTCCAACACATCGCTATTATTACCGTCCTTAATAACCTCTTGACTAAACGCGGCGGCAATCACTTTTGGGTCGCTGAACAATGGGTCGGTCGCTTTGCGGTCGATCCAATCGCTTTCGCGGATCGCTACCTTCATCTGTTGCGCCGGGCCGCTCAGACCCTCCGAGTTAAAAACCAGATCGCGTAACTTTTCGACATTTTTAACCAATTCCGGATGTGCAGCCCCCTGCTGCAAACGTCGCGTTATTTCCGCCTTGCGCTGCTCGAAGGTAGGTCGTTCCCGAGTTTGCTGCTCAAGCAACTTAATCAAATGATACCCGGATGCGGATTTTACCGGCGCGGAAACTTCGCCGACTTTCAACTTGCTCAATGCCGTTTCGAATTGCGGCGGAAATGCATCGCCGCTGCTTACGCCCAAGTCGCCGCCGCTGGCTTTCGAACCCACATCATCGGAATACTGCGCCGCCAATTTGCCAAAATCTTCGCCGGCAGCCAACTTTTTAGCAACCGTCGCAATCAAGGCCTGCGCTTGGGCGTCGTCGCGCTGCTTATTAGCCTCTACCAGGATGTGCGCTGCATGACGCTCGGTACTGGCCTTGAAGTCCGCCATTTCGCGGTCGTATTCTGCCTTGACCACGCTATTATCGACAGGCTGCGCATAATCCTCGGCGCGCAACTCGATATACTCCAGCTTGACGCGCTCGTCGCGCAAAAATTGATCCGTGTGCTCCTTGTAATACGCTGCTACATCCGCGTCGCTTACATTCACCTTCTCGGCTAAACCGGCTACCGGAATAGTGACATAACGAAAACTACGCTGTTGCTGCAGCAGACCCGCAACCGTCTTCAATTCGGCTGGGGTTACGAAGTCGGAGCCTACAAAAGCGCTATGCAATTGATTGATCAGTAACTCCTGCTGCATTAACTGCTTAAAATAAGCAGTCGAGTAACCTTGATTGCGCAGCAACAGCTCATAACGTTCCGGCGAGAACTTGCCATTGTCCTGGAACGCAGCCATTGAAAGGATCGTTTGATCGACCGCCTGCACCGGTAGACGGAGCTTCAACGCGTCGGCGCTTTGCTTCAATAAATGCTGTGTGATCAGCCCATCCAACGCCGGTCCGCGTAGCGCCGCGTCATCCAATAATGCAGGTTGAACATCGTCGCCCATGCGAGCCAAGAGCTGGCGCTTCTGCACGTTGATAGCCTGCACCAATTCGGGTTCGCCTATTTTTTCGCCGTTGACTTTTGCGACCTCTGCCGGACCGCCGCCGCCCACCAAAGATTCGATACCAAAGATCGCAAATGGCACTACGATAAGACCGATAATGACCTTGGCGACTAAGCCTTGCACATTATCCCGAATATTTTGCAGCATGGTCGTCCTCGTAAACTTAAGAGATCGCCGCCAACCCGACGGCTTATGCTAGTGTGAATTGGCGCGCCGCAGCGAGCTCGCCTGCAATAACCGAAAAAAAAGGCACACCCAAGAGATGCGCCTTTAACAAATATTATTGATTTAATCGATTAATGAATGGGCAAGTCCCGCAATCGTCTGGCGACTTGCCGGGGGCATTAATTGACTGCGTCTTTCAACGCTTTACCGGCGCGGAAGCTTGGAATTTTTGCAGCGGCAATTTCAATAGGATTGCCGGTTTGCGGATTGCGGCCGGTACGAGCGGCGCGCTCTTTAACGACAAAAGTTCCAAAACCCACCAAGACTACTTGCTCATTTTTTTGCAGCGCGCCAGTGATGGCCTCTACCATCGCGTCCAAAGCACGTCCCGCTGCAGCTTTCGGCAAATCTGCGGACGCTGCAATCGCTTCTATAAGCTCGGTTTTATTCACGCTCTTCCCCTTAAAAAATTCAGTTTGGCAATGTTCAGTTTGTTTGAATGGTGGCGCTGGATTTATGACCAGCCAGGATCGCGAACGCTCGGTCTCTCCGCGGAACGGCGATTCTACACCATGTCCGCGGCGCTCGGTCAAGGAAAGGGCTATCAATGTGCGTTGACGCGCGCTTGTTCGCCTTTATCGCCCGCCGCATCGACAGCGGCCTTATCGGTAACATCCTTGCCAAGATATACATCGTCGGTGAGCGGTTCGGGCATCCGTTCAAGCGCAATTTGCAGTACCTCATCGATCCATTTAACCGGTTTAATTTGCAAATCAGCTTTAATATTTTCCGGTATCTCTTTTAAATCAGGCTCGTTTTCATCGGGGATAATTACCGTGGTAATACCGCCGCGATGCGCCGCCAATAATTTTTCCTTGAGACCGCCGATGCGTAGCACTTGACCGCGCAACGTGATTTCACCGGTCATCGCCACATTGGAGCGCACCGGGATACCCGTCATTACCGATACCAATGCCGTGCACATACCGACGCCGGCACTAGGGCCATCCTTCGGCGTAGCGCCTTCCGGTACGTGAATATGCAAATCATGTTTTTCGTGGTACGCAGCGGGAATCCCCAGTATCTGCGACCGGCTACGCACGACGGTGAGCGCCGCTTGAATCGACTCCTGCATGACATCGCCCAGCGAGCCGGTTTTCACCTGCCGCCCTTTACCAACCAATGCAGCTGCCTCTATAGTCAGTAACTCGCCGCCAACCTGAGTCCATGCCAAACCGGTGACTTGACCCACCTGATTTTTTTCCTCGGCCACACCGAAACTAAACTTACGCACACCGCAATACTCCTCGAGATTCGCGGCAGTAACGGTGATCGGTGCAGCTTTTTTACCGAGCGAAAACTCCTTGACGACCTTGCGGCAAATTTTCGCAATATCGCGCTCCAACCCGCGCACACCAGCTTCGCGCGTGTAATAGCGAATGAGATCGCGAACGGCTTCGGGCTCGATATGCAGCTCCTGCTCTAACAATCCATTGTTGCGCATTTGCTTGGGCTTCAAATATCGCTCGGCAATATTGATCTTCTCGTCCTCGGTGTAGCCGGGAATACGAATCACCTCCATACGATCCAATAATGCGACCGGTATATTCAAAGAGTTGGAGGTACAGATGAACATCACATCGGACAGGTCGTAATCGACTTCCAGGTAATGATCGTTAAACGTATTGTTTTGCTCGGGATCGAGTACTTCGAGCAGCGCGGAAGCTGGATCGCCGCGATGATCCATGCCCATCTTGTCGACCTCGTCGAGCAGGAATAGTGGATTGCGCACCCCGGCTTTCGCCATTTTCTGCACAACCTTGCCCGGCAAGGAGCCTATATAAGTGCGTCGATGGCCGCGAATCTCAGCCTCATCGCGTACGCCGCCTAGCGCCATGCGCACAAATTTACGATTGGTCGCCTTTGCGATAGATTCGCCGAGAGAAGTTTTACCCACGCCGGGAGGCCCCACCAAACACAAAACCGGCCCCTTAATTTTTTTCACGCGTTTTTGCACCGCGAGATACTCGAGAATGCGCTCTTTAACCTCTTCCAGGCCGTAGTGATCGCGCTCGAGAATTTGCTCCGCATAAGCGAGATCCTGCTTCACCTTGGAATGTTTTTTCCAAGGCACGTTAATCATCCAATCGATATAGCTGCGCACCACCGATGCCTCGGCGGACATCGGCGACATCATCTTCAATTTATTAAGCTCGGCTTTAACCTTCTCTTCGGCCTCCTTGGTCATACCCGCCTGCAGGATTTTCTTCTCCAGCTCTTCGGACTCATTGGGCGCCTCATCCATTTCACCCAATTCCTTTTGAATCGCCTTCATTTGCTCGTTCAGATAATATTCGCGCTGACTTTTTTCCATCTGCTTCTTAACGCGCCCGCGAATGCGCTTTTCCACCTGCAACAGATCGATTTCGGCCTCCATCACAGCCATCAAATGCTCGAGGCGCTCGCGAATATCGGCAATTTCCAGTACATTCTGTTTTTGCGCCAAATCCATTGCCATATGCGCGGCAATCGTATCGGCCAAGCGCCCCGGCTCATCGATACCCGATAAAGATGTCAGTACTTCGGAAGGGATTTTTTTACTGAGATTGACGTACTTTTCAAACTGCGCGAGCGCCGAGCGCACCAGGGCTTCCCCTTCGCGACTCTCCAGCACATCGCCACCTAACTCGACGCCCACTGCGGTCAGGTAATCGTCGCCATCGCTGATAAAATCCAACTTGGCTCGATAACTACCTTCCACCAATACCTTTACTGTGCCATCGGGCAAACGCAATAGCTGCAGAATACTGGCCACCGTGCCAATGCGATAAACATCGTCGCGCCCAGGCTCGTCGACCGCGGCACTTTTCTGCGCTACCAACAAAACCTGTTTGTCCGCGGCCATCGCCGCCTCCAGCGCGCGAATCGACTTATCGCGCCCTACGAACAACGGTATGACCATGTATGGATAAACCACGACATCGCGCAAAGGAAGCAGTGGTAACTCGATGGAATCCAGTATATCCGCCATGGGAAACCTCGTTAGACAGTGAGCTTGGGCTCGAAGGATTATGATAGTAATACTAGGCCGTCTAAACCTTTAAGCCAGCATTAATTCTACAAAGCTTGGGGTTTGATCGCTAAAAACAAGAGCAGCAGCGAAATAAAACGCTTTTACGGCTATATAAAGACGTCATTAGTGGTTATAGAAATAGCGGCTTCGAAAAACCATAAATATAGAGCTAGACGATGAAAGCCTTTTACCGATTGCAAAACAGTCCGAAACAAAAAAGGACCCTAAGGTCCTTTTGATCGAGCCACTGAAAACTAATCTTCCGGCACCGCTTTGCGCTGCTCGACGCTCTTATAGACCAATAAGGGCTCCGAATCGCCCTTAATAACAGAAGCATCGATTACTACTTTACTGACGTTATCCATGGAGGGAATGTTATACATCGTCTCCAGCAATACCGACTCTAAAATAGAGCGCAAACCCCGTGCGCCGGTTTTGCGTTCCATCGCCTTTTCCGCGATGGTCTGTAAGCCGTCCTCGCGGAAATCGACCTCGACGCCCTCCATTTCAAACAATTTACCATACTGCTTGGTCAGCGCATTTTTCGGTTCAGTGAGAATACTGACCAGCGCAGGAATATCGAGCTCTTCCAGAGTCGCAATAACCGGCAAACGTCCGACAAACTCAGGAATCAATCCGTAGCGAATCAAATCCTCAGGCTCGACATCGGCCAATATTTCACCGACATTGCGCCGCTCGTCCTTACTCTTAACCTCAGCGTTAAAGCCGATACCGCCTTTTTCCGAGCGATCGCGAATCACCTTATCCAGCCCGGCAAATGCACCGCCGCAAATAAACAGAATATTAGCGGTATCGACCTGCAGAAACTCCTGCTGTGGATGCTTTCTGCCACCCTGCGGCGGCACCGAGGCGATAGTGCCCTCAATCAGCTTCAGCAGCGCCTGCTGCACTCCTTCGCCGGACACATCGCGAGTAATAGAGGGGTTATCCGATTTGCGCGAAATCTTATCGATCTCGTCGATGTAGACAATACCCATCTGGGCCTTCTCGACATCGTAGTCGCACTTCTGCAACAATTTCTGAATAATATTCTCTACATCTTCACCGACATAACCGGCTTCGGTTAGTGTCGTAGCATCGGCGATAGTGAAAGGAACATCGAGCAGGCGCGCCAAAGTCTCGGCCAGCAGGGTCTTACCGCTGCCGGTAGGCCCGACCAACAAAATATTACTTTTGCCGAGCTCGACTTCCTCTTTCTTGCCATCGCCCACGCGCAAGCGTTTGTAATGGTTGTAAACTGCAACTGCCAACACCTTTTTAGCGTGCTGCTGGCCGATTACGTATTGATCGAGGATGGCTTTGATTTCATGAGGCGTAGGCAGACGATCGCGACTATTGTCGCTGCCGCTCTCCTGCACCTCTTCGCGAATAATATCGTTGCAGAGGTCTACGCACTCGTCGCAAATAAAAACGGAGGGACCGGCAATCAGCTTACGCACTTCGTGTTGGCTTTTGCCACAGAAAGAGCAGTACAGCAACTTGCCCGTGTCGCCACTGTCCTTGGTGTGATCAGTCATGGGAGCTAAACCCTCTCGGTACAGAAGACGGGACAACTCCGCCTCTGCTAAAGATGCTGCCTTTTGCGGCGTTTTGCAAGTCTACGTTGCTCAGGCCGGGCTGGAAGGACGCTGCGAAAGCACCTGATCGATCAACCCGTAGGCTTTCGACTGCTCAGCATTCATAAAATTATCGCGCTCGGTATCGCGCTCGATCGTTTCAAAAGTCTGGCCGGTATGCTTGGCCATCAATTCGTTAAGTCGCTGACGAATAATGAGAATTTCTTTCGCCTGAATGTCGATATCGGTCGCCTGACCCTGCGCCCCGCCGCTCGGCTGATGGATCATAGTGCGGGCATTCGGCAGCATGAAGCGCTTGCCTTTAGCGCCGCCGGTCAACAAAAAAGCCCCCATACTGGCCGCCTGACCGATACACATAGTGCTGACGTCGGGCTTGATAAACTGCATCGTGTCGTAGATCGACAGACCGGCAGTTACGGATCCGCCCGGAGAGTTGATGTAGAGGTGAATATCTTTATCGGGATTTTCAGACTCAAGGAACAATAACTGTGCAACGATCAGGTTGGCCATATGATCCTCCACCTGCCCCACACAGAATATAACTCGCTCCTTCAACAGACGCGAATAAATATCGTAGGAACGCTCGCCGCGCGCAGTTTGCTCTACAACGATGGGGACCAAACCCAAACTGTTTATGGTATTTTTATTTCGACCATCAATCGAATAGCTGGACATGCTTTGATCGCTCTTCCGTCATGAATTAATCTATTTAACAACTGCATCGTCGCCAACAACAAAGTTGGCGAGACAACCTAGATTACCAGTGTAGCCGGTCCTCGATCACACGTCGCCGTAAATCTATTCGGCCTCGGCGGCTCCCGTATCCGCTTTCAGAGCCTCTTCGTAACCGCAAACTTTATCGCTGACTTTAGCGCCGGCCAATAACTTCTCGACGACCTGCTCTTCCGCGACGGCCGCTTCGATACCTTGCAATTGCTGGCGGTTACTGTAATACCAGTCGATTACTTCCTGCGGATCCTCATAGGTAGACGCCACTTCTTCGATCATAGTACGCACGCGCTGTGGGTCGGGCTTGATAGCATCTCTATTAATCAGTTCGTTGAGGATTAATCCCAACTTGACGCGTCTTTCGCCCTGCGAGCGAAACATATCGTCGGGCAGTATGGCGGTAAAATCCATATCGTTGCGCTGACCGCCGAATTGCTGCACGGTTTGATTGCGCAGCGCCTTAATCTCTTCGGCAACCAGCGCGCTCGGCACGGTTAAATCGCTGTGTACTTTCAACAGCCCTTCCATCACTTGGTTCTTAACTTTATTGCGGGTCGCATTTTTTAATTCGCGCGCCATGTTTTCCGCCACTTCTTTGCGGAATTGCGCAACGCCACCTTCTTTAACACCAAATTTGTTGAACAGCTCATCGTTAAGTTCGGCGGGCTTTTGCTCTTGAACGCGATTTAATTTGATTTTGAATTCAACCGCGGCACCTTTTAAATCTTCATTGTGATAATCGGCGGGGAAACTCAGCGCCAGCACTTTTTCCGAGCCCGGCGCCATGCCGACAATGCCGTCCTCAAAACCGGGAATCATACGCCCGGAGCCCAGCACCAGATCGCTGCCTTCGGCGCTGCCGCCGGCAAACGCTTCGCCGGCTTTAGTACCGGTATGAGTGCCGACATAATCGATATTAACCTGATCGCCGGTTTGCGCAGCGCGCACCACATCGACCCAGGTGCCCTGCTGCTTGCACAGGGTGTCGATCATTTTATCGACATCCTGCTCGGTCACTTCAGCGACGGGCTTTACTACTTCGATAACGCTGTAATCGCCGGGCGCAATGTCCGGGAACACCTCGAAGGTTGCGATGTACTCAAGATCTTTTCCAGCTTCGATCGTCTTCGGCTCGATCGATGGCTGCCCGGCGGGCCGCAACTTTTCCTGCCGCACGGCCTCGGAAAACGACTGGCTCAGCACTTCGCCCAAAACCTCTTGGCGCACACCGTCGCCGAAGCGTTGACGGATAACTTTCATGGGGACCTTGCCGGGACGAAAGCCATCCAATCTCGCGGTCTGAGCGGCGCGTTGCAAACGTGCGTTCACTTCTTGCTCTACGCGTGCGGCGGGAACGCCGATCGTCAAACGACGCTCCAGCGGGGAAGTCGTCTCAATCGAAACCTGCATGGTCTACCCTCAAAATTGGTAATGAATACGCGTCGATGCGCTTCATAACACTGGAAATTTATCATTGGTGCGAAAGAAGGGACTCGAACCCCCACGCCTTGCGGCACTGGAACCTAAATCCAGCGCGTCTACCAATTTCGCCACTTTCGCCCTACAAAACCACACGCCGCAGCACCTAAAGTCAGCCGCTAGCTATTGATAAATAAAAAGATTCAATGCTGTTGCCAACGTCGAAGGGGCACTGTGGCGGGCGCTGATTGTGCCACAAGGGTCGCGCAGCATCAACCGCGCGCGTCGGTCGGCGTCGCCAATAATAGATAAGCAGGGCGACTACCGATATTAGCGACCTCGCCACCGCGCCACGCTACCGGTAGCAAGACAGCGGTATCGGCCGGCAATGAACCGCTCACAAGCTGCAAATCGGACCCGACCGCCATCAATAACCCATAGCGATTGCCGCTATTAAGCGTGCGGGAGGCTCCGCCTCGCAAGGTTAGGCGCCGCACCTCAAAATTATCGAACTCGACGATTCTCTCCTCGATCCAGCCATCGCCTTGCGCAGTCGTAGACCACGGCTCGACCGGCGGCGGATCGATGCACAGCAACGCGGCAGCCGCTTCGGTATCCCAACCGTCCTGCGTCAATACTTTTTGCGCGAACGATAAGATCAGTCGCTCGTAGACCGGGGTCTGAAACTCGACGGTGCGCACGCCATGCTGCAACGAATGCGGCACCAGGCAGGGCACTTTGACGACGTCGCCAACCTGCAGCGGTCGCATACCGGTAAAGCGCTCCATCGCCGCACGCGCGGCTTGCTCCTGTCGAGTCGATGATGGCGGCAATTCCTCCAACCAAGCCTGCAACGTCGATGCAGAAAGCGGCTCGTTCAGATCGATACCTTCGGCCTGGCGGCGCGCGTCCAACTGCCGATCGATCGAGCCGCGAATTTCTCGATAGGTACGCACCGAAGTTAAATAAGCGTCGAGAAACTTTTGATCGTCGCCATACGATGCGCGCAACTCGGCATTAAAGCCAAAGCGGATAGCGCCCTTACCGTCGGGCCACGCATCCGCATCGACCGCCGTTACGACATACACCTCCTGTTTTTGTCGATGCATTTCAAAATATAAATCGCCGAATACCGCTTCCGGTAACGGATCGAGGATTTTCAATAAAATGGGTTCTTGGTCACCGCCGAGTAACCGCTGCGGCGCGGCGGCCAGCAACCATGGCAACGCAACGGTAAATTGACCATCGCTAAGCTCGGCGACGCCGCGACGCTCTATACCGGTATACCAGATCTCGCGCCCCCACGGCTTAGGGATCGAGATCGGTTGCAGCAGCAATGCTTGGTCGAGGCGAAAAGATGGTACCTGCAGCGCCCGCAATTGTGCGGAAAAATTCAGTGGCTCCCGCTGCAATTCGCGCCATCTCGCCGCGGTCAATTCCGCGGAGCGAATAACTGCGACAGTAACAGCGATATCGTTATGGATTTTTTGCAGATGATAGAGCGCCACCAACGAGAGCGGCGAAGACTCGGCGCGCCAGTATTCGCGCAGATTAAAATCGACCGCGAGCACCTGCTCGGCATGTCCAGAGGAACCAAATACGGCGACCGCGGTATCTAATAACTGTTCGGGATGGTCCGCTTGCAGACGTACACAACGCTCGCTCGAAAGCAGCGAAATCAATTCACTCATACACGCTCTATAATCGTACTGATGCCTTGCCCCATACCGATACACATCGTCGCCAAACCGATTTGCTTATCGCGCGCTTCCATGATGTGTAAGAGCGTGGTGGTAATACGCGTCCCCGAGCAACCGAATGGATGGCCGAGCGCAATTGCACCGCCGTTAAGATTTACTTTTTCATCGAGTTTGTCGAGCAGATTCAAATCTTTCAATACCGGTATTGCCTGTGCCGCGAACGCTTCGTTCAATTCGACGCAATCGATATCGTCGATAGTTAAACCGGCGCGCTGCAGCGCTTTTTGCGTGGCCGGCACCGGACCATAACCCATAATCGAGGGATCGACGCCAACCACCGCCATACTGATAATACGTGCGCGCGGCTGCAGCCCCAAAGCTTTCGCTTTTGCTGCCGACATCACCAGCATCGCCGATGCGCCATCGGTAATTTGCGAACTAGTGCCCGCCGTCACAGTGCCGCCCTTTGGGTTGAAGGCCGGCTTGAGATTGCGCAACGATTCGATGGTGGTATCGCCGCGAATCGTCGTGTCATGACGAATCAATTGCTTTAAACCTTCCTCGTCATGACCTTCGATCGATACGATCTCACGCTCGAAATTTCCCGCTTGCTGCGCGGCAAACGCGCGCTGCTGCGAGCGTAGACCGAACTGATCCTGCTGTTCGCGATCGATACCGTGCAACATCGCCAGCGCTTCGGCGGTGAGTCCCATTAAACCGGCTGCTTTCGCGACGTATTTACTCAGGCGCGGATTGGGATCGATACCGTAGTCCATCGGCAGATGGCCCATATGTTCGACGCCCCCCACCATAAATATATCGCCATTGCCGCTTTGTATCGCCTGCGCTGCGGTGTGCAACGCCGACATCGACGAGCCGCACAAGCGACTCACTGTTTGCGCCGGCACGGAGTGTGGAATCTTAGTCAGCAGCGTCACCATGCGCGCCATATTCCAACCTTGCTCGTTGGTTTGGTTGACGCACCCCCAAATGACATCGTCGATCGCGGCGGGATCGAGCGCGGCATTGCGACTTAATACAGCGTCGATCAAATAGGCGGACAAATCCTCCGCGCGTACAAAGCGAAAAACGCCATTCTTCGAGCGCGCCATCGGCGTGCGCGCGCAATCGACAATAACCGCATCGTTGTCCTGCAAAACACTGCCTCGCAAGCTCATCTCTCACTCTCCCTACGCGCTGAAGAAACGACGGTTTTCGCTCGCCATTTTTCGCAAAGTTTCGGTGGGCTCATAAATTTTTCCGAGTGCCGTATACCGATCGGCCAATTCGCAAAATGCCGTCGCACCAGTTTTGTCGCCGATCGACAACTGATCGATGTAACGTAGCGCACCGCCGCGGAACGGCGGAAAACCGATACCCAGCACCAAACCCATATCGGCTTCGGCGGGTGTGCCGACAATACCTTCCTCCAGACAACGCACTACTTCGTTGCACATTGGAATCATCAGGCGCGCAATGATTTCCTCGTCCGAGAATTCGCGCGTCGTTGTCTGCAACGAGCGCACTAACTCCAGCGCGACAGGGTCCTCTATTTTTTTCAGCTTACCCTTCTTGTCGGCTTCGTAGCGATAAAAACCGGCGCCATTTTTTTGCCCGTAGCGCTTCTGCTCGAACATAACCGCATGCACGGGCTTATCGGAAAATGCGAAGCGATCGGGAAAGCCCGCCGACATCACCTGCGTCGCATGATTGGCGGTGTCGATGCCGACCACATCCAACAGATAAGCCGGCCCCATGGGCCAACCGAACTTTTCCATGACGCGATCCGCCTGGCGAAAGTCCACGCCATCGCGCACTAGCAAGCTAAAGCCAGCAAAGTAAGGGTACAACACGCGATTGACATAAAAGCCGGGGCAATCGTTGACCACTATCGGCGTCTTGCCCAGCTTCTTGGCGTACTCGACCACGCGCGCCACGGTGTTATCGCTAGTTTTTTCGCCGCGAATTACCTCCACCAACGGCATGCGATGCACCGGATTAAAAAAATGCATACCGCAGAACTGTTCAGGACGTTTTAACACCGATGCCAATTGCGTAATCGAAATGGTAGAGGTGTTCGAGGTTAATACGGCTTTATCGGAAATTTGTTGTTCGCATTCGGCCAGCACGCTTTGTTTGACTTTGGGATTTTCTACGACAGCTTCGATAACTAGATCGAGATCTTTAAAACCTCGGTAGTCGAGCGTCGGCCTAATATGCCCCAACACTTCCGCCATTTGCGCCGGCTTCATCCGCCCGCGCTCGACACGCTGCGTCAATAACTCGCTGGCCTCGGTCACACCAGCCTGCAAACCCGCCTCGGCGATATCCTTCATTAAAATCGGCACGCCCTTCAGCGCGGATTGATAGGCGATACCGCCGCCCATAATACCCGCGCCCAATACGCCGGCACGCTGCACCGGGCTGGCATTTTGATCGAAGCGTCGATTGAGTTTGCCGATCGTTTGATTGTTGATAAAAATGCCGATCAACGCGGCTGCCTGCGGTGTTTTGGCCAGCTTGATGAAGCCTTTCGCCTCTATATCGAGCGCTTCATCGCGCGTGCAGCCAGCACTTTTTTCGATCGATTTCACCGCGCTGAGCGGCGCCGGCATATTGGGACCGGCCTGCGCGCCTACCAATGCCTTGGCGGTCATAAATGCCATCAGGCGCTCAATGTCATTTAAATGTACTGGCGTATTCTTCTCGAGGCGACGCGCCTGAAAATCGAAATCACCGCGTATACACTGCTGCAATAAATCGAGCGCGGCGGCGCGCAATTTTTCTTTCGGCACCACGGCGTCAACAGCGCCCGCGCGCAGCGCGTCCTGGGATTTTTTTTCCGCGCCGGTGGCGATCCATTCGACCGCATTGTCGCAACCGATCAAGCGCGGCAAACGCACCGTGCCGCCAAAGCCGGGATAAATACCCAGTTTGATTTCCGGCAGGCCGACCGACCCATCATCGGCCAACACGCGATAGTCGGCCGCCAGGCAGAGTTCAAAACCGCCGCCCAAAGCAGCACCGTTGATAGCCACGACGGTAGGAATGGGTAAATCCGCCAACACATTTACCACCGCGTGCGCCTGTTGCAGACTCACCGCCAACTCCTCTTCAGGCGCGGCGAATAACGCAGTGAACTCACCGATGTCGGCACCCGCGATAAAACCATCTTTGGCACTGCTAATTAGTAAACCCTTAATGGCCTGATTAACCTGCACCGCCTGCAGCGCTGCGCCGATTTCCTGCATCGTGCGTGCACCGAGCGTGTTCACCGGTACTCCCGGTTGATCGAAACACAGCTCGGCAATGCCGCCTTGAATTTCTTTAACGGTAACTGCGGCGCCCTGATAGAGCGTGCCTTGAGAAAGCATGACGAGTCTCCACGCAACGTGATAATCGTGCCGTAGCGGGCACGTTAGACTTTTTGCCTGCGAATGGCAACCGCGCGCTAGTCCGTCAAGCAGTCCGGATCGAAGCGATAGCCATCGCTTAACCAATCGACAACCTCGGTCGCCGCCGGATGTTCGATGCGTCGGTAATCGGCGATTAAATTGCGTCGGGTTTCCATCGCGATATGCTCGAGTCCGGAGTATTGAAAGAGATCGACATCGCGCTGCAACAGAGCCGTCATTTCCGCACCGACCAAGCGAGTCGTGTCCTGCTGCCAAAATCGGTCGGGATCGTAGTCATCTCGACTGCGATAGTTGTGCGCGAGACTGGCGAGCGGCAATTGCGATAAAAAGGCCTGATTCATGGGATTTGCGAGATGTCCCCGACACCACTCGGAGAGCTGCCAGGGCCGATGCCGTACCGGCAGTAAATGTAAAAACTGACTGATGCGCTGGCCATCGTTGACCGGGTAGTTATCCCACAATACCGGAGAACGCCCCAATCGCTCGCGTACAGCATCGATATCGGCTCGGCTATAACCCGGCGATAATACCAGCGAGCCGGTCCACAATATTTCCACGCGCGCATCTAACTCGGCTCCAAGATCCTCCAAGTAGCGCGGCGGCATCGCGCCAAATACTTTTTCCAACACCGGGTCGAAACTGTAATAGGTTGGGCAAGCCAATATTCGACGGGCGCTGCAAACCGCCAAAATGTCGGCGACGATCGCACACTGACGCGCCGCCAAACCATCGATGGCACCGGGCATGTCGTCGAACAAAATACAAAAAATATCGCTATCCAGGCGGTTGAGCTGACGAATTTTTTTCTGCAAGGCGTCGCGATCGGCAGCGGTGTAATCGCTCTGTAAACCCCACGGACTGAAACCTATACCAAATTGAACGGCATGTTCGCGACAGCTATTTCGGAGCGCCAGCAATTGCGCAAAATCCTCCTCCGCGTGGAGTTCGCGCCAAGCCTTGCGCAATTGCCGATCAGCCTTCGGTGCATAGATATAAGTATTCAGCTGCTGTTTCTGAAAAAACTCTACCATCGTGCGGCGCGTCGACCAGGACCAAGTGCGACCGTAAAAGCCCTCGATAACACCGCACAAGAAATCGCTCATAGAATAGTGCGCCCGATTTTTAAAACTTTAGTCGGCTTATTAGCCGTTGCCGCGCGCGTAGCGATGCGGCGCGAATGGACCTTGCTGCAAAGTCAACGGCAATAATTTATTGCGCACCACGGCAAAAAAACTGTCGCGCTCGGCGCCGCTATTTAAATATCCCATAGCGACCGGCGCCGCCACCGAAGGGCCGAAACCACCGCTGGTGATAATACCGACTTCGCGATTATTGCTATCGACGATCACCGCACCTTCGCGCACCGGTTGCTTGCCATCGGGGCGCAACAGCACGCGGCGACGCGTAGCACCTTGCTGCAATTGCTGCTCGACCACTTGCGCCCCGAGATAATCGCCCGCGCGCGCGCCGCCCGGCCGCCGTATTTTCGATAGCGCCCATGTCAGGCTCGCTTCGACCGGCGTGGTATGTTGATCGATGTCGTGACCATACAAACAAAGTCCCGCCTCTAGGCGCAGCGAATCGCGCGCACCTAAACCAATCGCAGCGACTTCCGGCTCGGCCAATAAGCGCTTTGCCAAATCTTCGGCCGCATCGCCGGCGACGGAAATTTCATAGCCGTCCTCGCCGGTGTAGCCGGAGCAAGACACCCAGCAAGGAATACCGGCAATCGATAACGCGCCCGCCTGCATAAACATTAATTTTTGCGCGCCCGGAGCCAATCGTGTCAGCACGGCGCGCGCCGCTGGTCCCTGCAACGCCAGCAGCGCATGATCAGGCAATGTTTCCAGTTCGACTTGCGCAGGTAAATGCGCGCGCAGATGCGCGGTATCGGCTTCTTTGCAAGCGGCATTCACCACCAGCAACAAATAATTTTCGCAACGCGTGACCATTAAATCGTCGAGAATGCCGCCGTTAGCGTTAGTGAGCAAACCATAACGCTGGCGATTTAACGGCAGATCGATGACATCGATCGGCACCAACTGCTCGAGCGCGCTTGCTGCCGCGCTGCCATGCAAGCGCAACTGTCCCATGTGCGACACATCGAACAAACCGGCGCCGGTGCGTGTGTGTTGATGTTCCTTGAGAATGCCGTCGCTATATTGCACGGGCATCGAATAGCCGGCGAAAGGCACCATGCGCGCACCGAGTTTGACGTGCAAATCATAAAGCGGAGTTTTTGCCAGCGCGCTGGGTTCGATAACGGGGTCGTTCAAAATCCGATCTCCAATTTCAACAGCGACCCATTCTCAACAAAGGCCCGCTCAACGGAAGTCATAGTACACCGTGCCGCACGAGGGCCAAAATCGACTTTCGCCACTGATTAAATGTGTTAGGGCAACGCAATTAGCTGGGTGCGGACGGCATGCGCTTTTTGGTGGTGAGCGTCGCCGGTGCCGACCATGGCTGCTCCGGCCAAAAATGTTTGGGATAGCGGCCTTTCATTTCCTTGCGAACTTCACCGTAACTACTGCGCCAGAATCCCGGTAGATCCGTTGTCAACTGCACGGGGCGATATGCCGGCGACAGCAGCTCAAGCAATAAAGCCTCGCCGCCGATCGACGGGTGCCGATCGAGTCCGTAAAACTCGGTTAGCCGCGCGGCCAGCTTTGGCGATGCATCGGCTCGATACTGGATATCGTGTTGCACGCCGGAAGGCAATAACCAGCGCTCCGGCGCCAGTTGTGCGAGTTGCTGTTGTTGCGCGTAGTCGAGGCGCGCACGCAATATCGCTATAAAATCCAATGCGCGTAAATCATCGAGCCGGCGAATACCCGGCAGATACGGCAGCAGCCAATCCTCGAGCGTCGCAAGCAACCCGCACTCGGAAAAATCCGGCCATGCAGCGGCCTTGCTCCGCGCCCAGCGCATTCTACCCAGCAACGCTTCGACTCGATCGGACCAGCGCAGCCAACCGCAGCCACGCTTACGTAACTCGCATAACCAAGTAGCGGCTGCGCGCTCGTCATCAACACCAACCAGTTGCTCGTCCAATACGATGGCGCCAAGGCGACGCATCCGTTTGGCGCTGAGGCGCTGCGACGCTTCATCCCAAGCCAACTCTTCAGTATGTTGAATCCGTGCCTGCAGCCCCTCGATTACATCCTGTTCCGAGATCGCAGCCGCCAGTTCGATGCGCGCACCCTGCCGGTTGCCATCGTGCTCGGCGATAACCAGCCAGCGTTGCCGCGCCAACGCATCGTCTCGAGCCAACACCAACTCAAAACCATCGATACCGAGATAACGCTCACCGCCGCCCTGCCGCTGGCGGGCTATGCGATCGGGAAACGCAGACAGCAATAACACCCCCAGCGACGGCGTGGCCGCATCTCCCGTACCTTTACGCTCGCCGTTGCGAGAGCCATCGCGCTGCATTAATTGTTGGGCCAATTGTTTGATACGCTGCATCACGCCATGCTGAACGGCGCTGTTTTGACTGCCATCACGCAATAATTGCATGCGCCATTCGATATCCGCCGATAAATCGTCGCCCTCGCGGCGCAGAAAATCGCCCTCCGATAACAACGCCGCCAGACGATAGGCCTCCTGTTGCCAACTGCGCTCCCGTCCGCACTGCACTAAGCGCCCCAAGCGTGGATGCAATCCCAACTCGGTAATAGCGCGCCCTGCAACGCTGATACGTCCGTTCGAATCGAGCGCGCCAAGCTCGACCAGCAAATGCCGAGCTTCGGCTAAACGCTGCGGCAACGGCAGTTCGGGCAATATATTTTCGACGCTGGCCTCGCTGCTCCAAAGCGCCAACTCCAGCGCCAGCGGCGCCAAATCGACCTGCTGAATTTCCGCCGCATCGTGCGCCGGCAGGCGCCCCTGCTGCTCCTGACTCCACAACCGAATACAGCGCCCGGGGCCGAGACGACCGGCGCGGCCGGCGCGCTGCTCCGCCGAGGCGCGGGAAATCCAACCGGTCTCCAAGCGATCCATGCCGCGACTGGGATCGAAGCGCGGCCGCCGCACCTGACCACTGTCGATAACCGTGTCGACACCATCGATGGTCAGACTAGTCTCAGCGATATTGGTCGCCAGTACCACGGCCGCGCGACCGCTGGGATTCGCTGCCATGGCCAGCTGCTGTTGCTCCGCCGGCAAGCTGGAGTGCAATAGATAAATATCGCCATCGATACGGCCCGCCAGGCGGCGTTGCAGGCGTTGCATCGGCTGCCAGCCGGCTAAAAAAACCAGAGTTTTTATTGCGCCGGCACGCACAACCGTCTCGATTTGCAGCGCGAGATGTTCGATAGGATCGGCCCGTCCCGGCGGCGCATAACTGACTTGAACGGGAAAGCTCCGACCTAACGAACGCACTACCGGCGCTTTCAACCACTCTGCCAAGGCTTCAGCTGGTAGCGTCGCCGACATAATCAACAAATGTAACGGTTGCTCCACGCCGCGCCACTGCGCCTGCGACTCCAAGGCAAATGCCAAGGTCGTATCGGCCTGCCAACTGCGCTCGTGGTACTCATCGAACAAAACGTAATCGACGCCGCGCAACTCGGGATCGCGCTGAATCTGTCTTAAAAATATGCCTTCGGTTACCACCTCGATAATCGTCTGAGCCGATACCTTGCGATCGTAGCGAGTGCGCAGCCCGACCTTTTCGCCGACTGGACTGCCGATTTGTTTGGCGAGATAACGCGCAACATTGCTCGCTGCCAAACGGCGCGGCTGAATAAGGAGAATGCGTCGCGTTGGGTCTGCACCGCGCGTTGCTAACCACAGCGGCAAGTAAGTGCTTTTACCCGCGCCAGGCGGCGCCTCGATAACGACCCGCGGGCATTGCCGCAACGCCTGCACTAACGCCGGTAGAATTTCGACTATTGGTGGCGCAGACAGCGTTGAGGTTGGCAATGTTAAGCTCGTATCGCTCATGCGGAAGGTAACTGGATTGGAAAAACGCAATTAATGATAAAGGCCGCTAATGCTGGATCGCAGTAATCGCAAATTAGTTTAAAAAAACCGCTCCAAACAAACCGGTTATGACTAATAATTAACCTCGAGATGTCTTATCCCCCCTTTCTTTAAGACATCTCTGGGGCGGCCTGGCTGCTCCAGTCGAGGACTCCCGTTCTCGACGTTCACTCCTAATGGTCTTGACCCGAAATCCCCCCAGATTTCGGGTTTTTTTGCGCCATTGCTAAACCGTTATCGCTAAACAATGCCCGAGAAAAACAATCGATCGAAGTTTGCGCTGGTGTGCGCGGCAATTTGTTCCAAGCTAAGCCCTTTAATCGAGGCGACGCATTCGGCAACTTCGCGCGTATATTTCGGCTCGTTCGACTTGCCGCGAAAAGGGATCGGAGCCAAATAAGGAGAATCGGTTTCCACCAAAATTCGATCGAGCGGTACACGCGCAACCACTGCGCGTAAATCGGCAGCATTTTTAAACGTAATAATGCCGGAGAAGGAAATATAGTAATTCAAATCCAGCGCCTGCTCGGCCATCTCCCAGCTTTCGGTAAAACAATGCAGGACGCCACCGACAGAGGTGTCACCCACCTCGCGAATAATCGCCAGGGTATCCTCGCGCGCATCGCGACTATGTACGATGACAGGTTTACGGCTTTGCTTGGACGCTTGCAGATGAGTGCGAAAACTCACTTGCTGGGCAGCGGCATTATCGCGGCTGTAATAATAATCGAGGCCGGTTTCGCCGATGGCAATCACTTTGGGAGAATCCGCCAGTCGACAGAGGCTGTCCACGCTTTCCTGCTCATCCTTGATATCGAGCGGATGAATGCCCACCGATGCATAAATATTGTCGTGTTGCCGAGCGATGGCGCACACCGCGGCGGCGCTGTCGCGATCGACACTGATGCATAACATCCGGCTGACGCCGCGCGCTGCGGCCGCGGCTAAAGCAGCGCGCAAATCGCCGTCATAGGGCGCTAAATCGATGCGATCCAAATGGCAATGAGAGTCGACCAGCATAACGAGAGTTACCCAAAAATATGCCCGGGAAAAAACGCCGCGGCCCGGAAATCCGGGCCGTCAGTATACGTTTTAGCGACGCTTGTTACATCGTGTGCGTGGGTCGATCCGACTCGAGTGAACCGGCCAAATAGGCCTCTATTTTTTTGTTGGCGGTATCGTCCTGACCGTTGAATTGAACACCGATGCCAGCGGCGCGATTGCCCTGCGCGCGCTTCGGCGTCACCCATACCACGCGACCGGCAACCGGTATCTTTTCAGGCTCGTCCATCAGGTTGAGCAGCATGAAAACCTCATCGCCTAGCCGATACGGTTTATTGGTAGGTATGAACAGGCCCCCATGCTCCAAGAATGGCATGTACGCGGCGTACAACACCGCCTTGTCTTTAATCGTCAGCGATAGGATGCCGTTGCGGGCTCCTTGGGTTGCGCTGGCAGTATTCATTAACTCTATCTACTCCTTGAAACAGGCTCTACACACCGACCTCGCACCAGGCGAATGTCGATTTTTTTTCCACTTTGCAAGAATAGCTCGCTTTTACCTGTTGAACCAAGCACCGATTAGCGTGATTTTTTATTAACTGCCTCACAGGCATTAAATAAAATCACCTCGATCGCCAGTTGGATATTGGGGTTGCCGCCATTGCGCGTCTGATTAAGCCGCTCCTGCAAGTGATCGCTCAGCGCGAATAAGGCATCGGCATCGGCGCCCGCCAACCGCGCCACGGCCGCATCGAGTGCCGGCACCTGAGCGAGCTTAGTGCGTACCGCGCTGGCGACCCGAGTCGATAACCACTCCAGCAGTTCCAGCCAGGACAGTTGCTGCCAACGCTCCGCCAGCGCGGTGACCGACAGTTTACCGACCAGCACCTGTTCTAACTCGGACGCTAGCTCGCGGCGTTGATCGTGCTCGACACCGCCCAACAAAATGCTGGCCAGCATCGGCCGGCCGGCCGCCTCCGCGATGGCGGTATCCAGCGCAGCCTCGCTGACAGCCCGACCGCGCAGCCATGCGCGCACCGCCGCTATAGGCGGTATCGGAAAATCGATGCGCTGACAGCGCGATCGAATAGTTGGTAGCAGACGGCCCGGTGCATCGGAGATCAGCACTAAACACGCCGCGCCGGCCGGCTCCTCCAAAGTTTTCAATAACGCGTTGGCGGCACTGCGATTCATCGCTTCAGCCGGCTCTACCACCACGACTTTACGACCGCCCTGCTGCGCCGTTTGCGAGACAAAATCGACCACCGCTCGCACTTGATCGATCTTCACCATCTTCCCGGTCTCTTCGGGCGCGATCCATTGCGAATCGGGATGAGTGCCTGCAAGCCGCAAGAGGCAAGGTCGGCAATGTCCGCAGGCAATACCCTGCTCCCCGGTCGGCTGCTGGCACAACAGCATGCCGACCAGCGCACTGGCGAAACGACGTTTACCGACCGAAGGTGGACCAGCCAGCAACAATGCGTGCGGAAGCTGCTGCGCTGCGCTCTGTTTGCATAATCGCTGCCAATGCGCGAGTTGCCAAGGCAGCGGCAAACTATCCACATCTGCACTCATCCTTGCAAACCCAGCCACTGTGTTAACTCGATGCGCAATTGCGTTTGCACCTCGCTTAACGATCGACCGGCATCGATAATACGAAAGCGTTGCGGCTCTGCGTGCGCACGGGCCAAGTAAGCTTGGCGCACTCGCTCAAAAAATATTTGTTGCTCCTGCTCGAAACGATCTGGCGCACTGCGCGCGCTGGCGCGTGCCTGACCAACACTGACCGGAGCATCCAACAGCAACGTCAGATGCGGGCGTAGTGCCCCTTGCACCAATCCTTCCAGCGCAGCGATCACCTGTACGTCGAGACCACGCCCGCCTCCTTGATAGGCATAAGTTGCATCGGTAAAGCGATCGCACAGCACCCATTGACCAGCCGCCAGGGCCGGCTGAATGATCGTCGCCAAGTGTTGCGCGCGCGCCGCGAACATCAACAGCAGCTCCGTCATTTCCGCAATCGGCTCCTGCCTCGGCTCAAGCAGCAATTTGCGAATGGCTTCGGCCAACTCCGTGCCGCCGGGTTCTCGCGTTAATATCAAATCGCGTCCGGCGCCTCGCAACAACTCAGCAATAAAAGCGACGTTGGTGGATTTACCGACACCCTCGCCGCCCTCGACCGTGATAAATAATCCCCGCTTATCGCCCATTGCCACTCTCAATGATCGCCCGCTGCCTTGCCGGGGCGCGAGCGATAATCTGCTCGCCGCTGTTCTATTTGATATTTTTTAACCGCCCGCTCATGCTCGTCCAGCGTCGCCGAAAATTGATGGCTGCCATCGCCCTTGCCGACAAAGTACAGCGCATCGCCGTAGCTCGGCTGCAGCGCCGCGCGGATCGCCGCACGTCCCGCCAGCGCGATCGGCGTCGGCGGCAGACCGCGATGTTGATAGGTGTTATACGCATTGCCGGCATCGTCCAGATCTCGGCGACGTAAATTACCGTCGAATACCTCGCCGAGACCATAGATAACCGTCGGATCGGTTTGCAGCAACATGTCTTTTTGCAGGCGTCGGACGAATACGCCGGCAATCTCCGGGCGCTCGCTGCCCACACCGGTTTCTCGTTCGACGATAGAAGCCATGATCAAGGCCTCGTACGCATCCCTATAAGGCAGATTCGGAGCCCGCGCCTGCCACTCCTCCTGCAACACATGTTGCATGCGGCGGTAAGCCTGACGCAGAATATCGCGATCGGTAGTCGCGCCCGTAAATACGTAAGTATCCGGAAAAAATAAACCCTCGGGTTGGCCTGGTTTTGGGGCTTCAATGAGAGCGGCTTGGTCGTTCACGCCCAACGCGGTTAATAAATCCTCGGACGGTACATCGTTCAGCACCTGCCGTAAATGCGTATCCTTCCGCAGTTGCGTACGCATCTGCGCTAGAGTCCAACCTTCGACGAGAGTGATCGCGTGCATGCGCACGCGGCCCTGCTCCAACATATCCAACAGATCCAGCGGCGCAGTACCTGGCCCCAACAAATATTCGCCCGCCAGAATATGATGACCGCGGCCGGTGGCGCGCACATACAATTGAAACAATAACGGATGCGGTAATAAATCGCGCGCAGCCAATTGTTTGATGACCTGCCCGAGCGAACTGCCGCGCGCCACCTCTAACTCTTGCACGCTATCGATCGGCAATGGACGCGCTAAATAATCCGTAAATTCGCAGACTGAAATCCATAGAATAACTGCCGCCAATAAAACGACGACGACCTTGCGCAAGGGAGATTTAACGACACTCATTAGCGATCGATTCTTGCAAGCACAGTTTTTGAAAGCATTGTTGAAATGCGATGGTAACATCGCCACGCATTTTGTGAAGACAATCGATTTTAAGCACCGGCATAATCCCAATTAAGCTGTTGCTCAGAAAGACCTCGTCTGCGGCAACCAAATCGTCGAGCATTAAATCGGTTTCGAACACCGGCGCGCAATCCGACGCCATTTTATGCAACACTAAATCTCTAACCACCCCGGCTACGCCACAGCGGTGCAGACGCGGCGTATAAACCGTGCCCGCGCGCACCAAAAACAAATTGCTCGCCACACCCTCGATCAATCGCGAGCAGCGATCCATCATCAAGCCTTCGGCAATATTAGGGTCGCTCCACTCGCTGCGCGCCATTACCTGCTCCAAACGATTCAAATGCTTCATACCGGCAAGGCTTGGCTGCTCGGCCAGATGCTGCCGACATAATCGCACCTGAATGCCGCTTGGCAATGGGTCGAGCGGAGGGAAATGTTGCGGAAAAAAAATCAGTAGACGTTGGGCCGCGGCGCCGGGCGACGCTTGATAACCGCGGGTCGTTGCGTCGCGAGTGATAATCAGCTTAAGGACACCGCTATCAGCCGCCACCAATATCTGGGCAATTTCGGTGCGCAAATTCGTTAGATCGAGTTGCATCGCAAGACGCAGGCAATCGCGACTCAGGCGCGCCAAATGCTCCGTCAAAAATTGCGCGCACCCATCGATGACTTTGATAGTTTCAAATAGTCCGTCGCCGTAGGCTAAACCGCGATCGACAACCGGCACCTCGCCTGTCGATCGGCCATTCAGCAAAGCAATCACAGCCGAGTCTTACTCGGTCATTGCAACCGGCTGAACAGCACACTACCGTTAGTGCCGCCAAAGCCGAAAGAGTTGCTCAGCGCGTGCTGAATGCGCCGCGGTTGCGCGACATGCGGAACATAGTTCAAAGTACAATCAGCATCGGGATTATCGAGATTGATGGTCGGCGGCGCCACTTGATCGCGAATCGCCAGCACGGAAAAAATTGCCTCGACCGCACCGGCAGCGCCGAGTAAGTGCCCTGTCATCGATTTCGTCGAACTCACCGCCACACTATGCGCGGCCGCGCCCATCAATGATTCCACCGCGCGACTTTCGGCTAAATCACCGGCCGGCGTGGACGTGCCATGGGCGTTGATATAGTCGATCGCGGCGGCCGCCAGACCGGCATCCCGCAGCGTATTGCGCATCGCCGAGAGTGCGCCGCTACCGTCGGCCGGAGGCGCTGTCATATGGTACGCATCGGCGCTCATGCCAAAACCGGTCAACTCGGCGTAAATATGCGCGCCGCGCCGTTTGGCAAACTCATATTCCTCCAAGACTAAAATGCCTGCCCCGTCGCTCAATACGAAACCGTCGCGATCCCGATCCCACGGCCGGCTCGCCGCCTGCGGATCGTCATTGCGCGTCGACAACGCGCGCGCGGCCGCGAAGCCGCCGAGACCGACCGGGGTAGTCGCCATTTCGGCGCCCCCGACCACCATCGCATCGGCGTCGCCGTATGCGATCAAGCGCGCCGCCAGACCGATGCAATGAGTACCGCTGGTACATGCGGTCACCAAAGCGAGGTTAGGACCTTTAAAGCCGTATTTGATCGACAAATTGCCGGCAATCATGTTGATGATCGAACCGGGCACAAAAAATGGCGAGACGCGCCGCGGCCCGCTATTCAAAATAACATCGTGACACTTCTCGATATTATTCATCCCGCCGACCCCGGAGCCAATCGCCGCGCCGATACGCTCGGCATTCTCTTCGGTAACGATCAAGCCGGAATCCGCGATCGCCTGCATGGCCGCAGCCATACCGTATTGAATAAACGTATCCATCTTGCGGGCTTCCTTGGCATCGAAATAATGCTCGACGTCAAAGCCCTTGATGCCACCGCCGAAGCGTGTGCTGTATGCGGAAACATCGAACGTCTCGATCGGGCCGATGCCGCTGCGACCCGCCAAAATATTATCCCAAGCGGTTTTCACATCGTTGCCTACGGGAGTGACCATGCCCAGACCTGTCACTACCACTCTCTTTTTAGACACTCGCGTCTCCCATGGCCATACTTAACCGTACGACCTCAGCACAACTTGACCAGTACAACTTAATTTATACAACCTACGCTGCAAATCGAAAAATACAAGTCGCGCAAACGATTCGAATTGCCGAAAAAACAAAAGCCGCTCTATACGAAATAGAAACGGCTTTTGGATTTGCATTCACTGCGGATAAAAAGGCGGGCTAGCGCCAAACAGTTATTGCAGGTGGTTCTTGATGTAGTCGATAGCCAATTGAACAGTGGTGATTTTTTCGGCTTCTTCGTCGGGGATTTCAGTTTCAAATTCCTCTTCCAAAGCCATTACCAGCTCAACCGTGTCAAGGGAATCGGCGCCCAGATCTTCGACAAAAGAAGCCGACGGCTGGATGTCTTCTTCTTTCACGCCCAATTGTTCGGCGACGATTTTTTTGACGCGTTCTTCAATGCTGCTCATGGTTTCTATTGACTCCTAAGGTTCAAATAAAGCGGTTCGATCGGCTTGCAACACGAGCCGCCGGTGACGATCGTGGTCCGCACTTGCGTCGACTGCGATGGTGACCGGCGGCATTTTACCCGTTTTTGCCGACAAGGAAATACCGTCCCCATTAAAATTACTCAAACTTAATTGCTAAGTTTTTATAAATCAGTAGCTTGCACTCTATAACGGGTTATCACGCCATATACATGCCGCCGTTGACATGCAGCGTTTCGCCGGTGATATAGCCCGCCGCGTCGCTGACTAAAAAAGCTACCGCAGCAGCGATTTCATCGGCGGCACCGAGCCGTCCGAGCGGTACTTGCTTGGCCAGCAGGTCGCGCTGCTCGGGCGGCAATTCCCGCGTCATATCGGTATCGATAAAACCCGGCGCCACATTATTCACGGTGACTGCGCGCGAACCCAGCTCGCGCGCCAAAGCCTTCGCGAACCCTTCCATACCCGCCTTGGCGGCGGCATAATTGGCCTGACCGGCATTGCCCATCGAGCCGACTACCGAGCTGATATTGACGATGCGACCCCACCGCGCCTTAGTCATGCCGCGCAGACAAGCCTTAGTGACACGGTAGATCGAGTTCAGATTGGTATCGATCACCTCGCTCCATTCTTCCTCTTTCATGCGCATCAATAAATTGTCGCGGGTAATGCCGGCGTTATTAACCAAAATGGCCGGCGCGCCAAATTGCTCGGTAATCGCTTTAACGACATCGTCCACCGCGCCGCCATCCGTAACATTTAACAACATGCCGGTGCCGGCAATATTCTCCTCGCTGAAATACGCGCTGATTGCCTGCGCACCAACCTCGGTCGTCGCAGTGCCGACAATAATCAACCCCTGTCGACCTAACAAGCTTGCTATAGCGCGGCCAATACCACGGCTCGCGCCAGTTACCAGCGCCACTTTTTTCTGATCGTTCGTACCGGCGTTATTCATAAAGCTCTCTCCCGCTTCGGTCGTGGTCGAATGTTTATTCGAATGATGCTGAAAAATCAAAGGAACGATGTTATAGGGACAATAAAGCCTTATCCAATTCGGCGCTTTCTTCTATCCCTAAACAGCTCAACGATTTATCGATGCGCTTTATCAATCCACCCAATACCTTGCCCGGGCCGCACTCGATCGTCGTCGTTATCCCCTGAGCCGCCAAATATTGCACGCAGCCCACCCAATTCACCGGGCTGAAGATTTGCTCGAAGAGAATGTCTTTGATTTTTTGCGGATCGGTTTCCGGTTGCGCGTGCACATTATGTACGACCGGAATGGCAGGCACTTTAAACTGCAGATCGTGCATAGCGATACGCAGCTTATCGCCCGCCGGACGCATCAAAGAGGTATGGAAAGGTGCGCTTACGGGCAAGGGTAAGGCGCGTTTGGAGCCGGCTTCTTTGCATAACTCGATTGCTTTATCCACGGCGGCAACAGTGCCGGCGATCACAACCTGACCGGGGGCATTAAAATTCACCGCTTCGACTACGCCCCCAGCGGCGCTGGCAGTTCGGCAAATTTGCACCATCTGCTCGTCGTCCAAACCCAACACCGCGGCCATCGCGCCCTCGCCGACCGGAACTGCCGTTTGCATAAACTGGCCGCGCGCGCGCACCAATCGCACTGCATCGGCAAAGTCGATAACGCCGGCGCAAACCAGCGCGGAGAATTCGCCGAGGCTATGCCCCGCCAATAAACTCGGCAACGCGCCGCTGCGCTGTTGCCAGACGCGCCACAGCGCTACGCTGGAGGTCAACAATAGCGGCTGCGTTTTCTCGGTGAGATTCAGCTCTTCCTGCGGACCTTGTTGAACGAGTTGCCACATATCGTAATCGAGGGCATTCGATGCTTCCGCAAACGTCTCCTGCACGATCGGATACAGGGCGGCGATCTCGGCCAACATACCGACTTTTTGCGATCCCTGACCGGGAAATACAAAAGCTAATTGCTGATTTTCCATGTTTTCTCCCAGCGCATTTTGAAAAGATTATTCGGCGGCAAATACCATTTGTTGAGATGTTATTTTTGTAGCGGCGATTCTTGGGACTGCGCCAGATGCCGCGCAATTAAATCCAATAGATTTTGCTCGACAGCGACGACCGCGCGCTCGATGGCGCGCTGAAAACCGCTGGCGCTACTGTTGCCGTGACTTTTCACCACAACGCCCTGCAACCCCAATAAAAAAGCACCGTTGTAGCGTTGTGGATCGAGTTCCGCATACAGCGATTGCAACGCCGGTTTGGCAAGCATACCGCGCAACCGCATGACGAGCGTCCGTAAAAAACCGGCGCGCATTTTATCGACGATGAAATTGGCGGTGCCCTCGCAAACCTTCAGCGCAATATTACCCGCAAAACCATCGCAGACAATCACATCGGCGGCGCCGTAAAAAATTTTGTCGCCCTCGATAAAACCGCAATAATTTAGATGCCGATCGGCCTCGATGAGTAACGCCGCGCTCCTCACCTGCTCATTACCTTTAATTTGCTCCTCGCCGATATTCAACAATGCAATACGCGGCCGAACAATACCCGCCACCGTCGCCAATGCCGATCCCATCGCGGCAAATTGATGCAGCTGCACTGCGCTGCAATCAACGTTAGCGCCAAGATCAAGTAACAAAGTGCTGCCTTTGCGAGTGGGAAGAGGCGCACAGATCGCCGGCCGATCGATATTCGGCAAGGTTTTCAAAACGAATAAACCCATCGCCATTAAGGCGCCGGTATTGCCTGCGCTAACCATGGCATCGACGCTGCGCGCGGCCAGCATATCCATTGCGATACGCATTGAGGAGTGAGTTTTGTAGCGCAGCGCAGATACTGGACGTTCATCCGCGCCGACCACCTCTGGCGCATCGACGATTTCCAGGCGCGCCAAATCCACACTTTGCGCGGAGGCCAATTTATTCAGTTCGAGGCGAATCAATTCTGCGACACCAATCAAAACGATGTGCAGCTGGGGAAATTGTTGAATACTACTGACTGCGGCGGGAAGCGAAGAGCGGAGACCGTGGTCTCCGCCCATTACATCGATGGCAATTCGAAGCGGTTTCGCCAAATCGGCTTATTCGTCGTCGCCGGTCTGAATCACTTTACGGCCACGATAAAAACCGTCGGCGGTGATGTGATGACGACGATGAGTTTCGCCGCTGGTCGCATCCACCGACAAGGTCGGGCCGGTCAAGGCATCGTGGGAGCGACGCATATCGCGGCGCGAGCGGGTTTTACGATTCTGTTGTACGGCCATGATGGCGCTCCTCGGTCTCTAAACTTAGGTCGCTAAACGCGGACCACTAAAAACTGTTGACTCTTCACTCGATTTGCACGGCTCAATTACTCTGGTCGGCGAAAAAATCAGGAGGATTTTTTTGTCGAACCCTTCAATTGCTCCAGCACTTTAAATGGGTTTTCTTTCGTCTCGATCGGCGCGATCAATTCTGGCTCGACAATCTCGACCAGCTTTTCGTAACCGTCCGCTACACACTGCCCCTCGTCGTGATAACTGACATAGGGCACGCTAATAATCAATTCGTCCTCGATCAATTCGCGCACATCCTGCGGCTCTTCGCCGACGATGTAGGGCTCCAATTCCTTCGGTAGCCGACTCGCTTCTTCGTCCGACCACACCACCGCCACGGTAAAATGCGAATCGACCGGCAGCGGTAATGGCTTCAAGCAACGCTGGCATAACACCATCAACGTGGCCTGCACTGCACCATCGATACGCTTCGTGCCCTGCGGGTCGATATAAAAGTGCAGTTGCACCTCGACCTCGCCGTCGCTGGCTTCTAACATATCCGTCAGTCGCGCGAAATTGACCAGCGGCTCCCGAACGTCGATCGAGATATCAGTCGCCACTAATTTGCGGACATCGACCTGTTTGGGCAGGGGGGTGTTTTGCATAGGCGCGCAATCATAGGGCCACCTCCCTGGTCTGTCAAAAGAAATTCGCGCTCCAAGCCTTGTTTTTGTTGAGTTTTCATGCGTACGAGGAATGATATCGCCGTGCTCCCTCTAATATTGGCCTCCAGCTCGGTGTATCGCCGCGCACTGCTGCAAAAACTGGCGCTGCCTTTTAGCTGGTCGAGCCCGGCTATCGATGAAACGCCACTACCCGGTGAAGCGCCGTCGGCGCTGGTCGAGCGGCTGGCGCGCGCCAAAGCAATCGCTCTGGCGCAACGCTATCCGCAACATCTCATCATCGGCAGCGATCAAGTCGCCTGCCTCGACGGCAGCCTACTCGGCAAGCCAGGCAATTTCGCTACGGCGCAACGACAACTCCAGACCTGCAACGGCCGACGCGTAGAATTTCTCACCGGTCTGTGCCTTCTCAACAGTCGCGACAGCAGCAGCGAAAGCAGTGTCGAATCGTTCAGCGTGATATTTCGGCACCTTAGCGACACCCAGATCGCGCATTACCTCGAGCGCGAACAACCCTTTGATTGCGCCGGCAGCTTCAAAGCGGAAGGACTGGGAATCGCACTATTCGAGAGGTTGGAGGGCCGCGATCCCAACACATTGATAGGGCTACCGCTGATTCGCCTGGTACAGATGCTGGAGAACGCCGGGGTCAAAGTTATTTGAGTTCCGCTCCCATCTGCTCAAGCTGGCGCGCAAAACCCGCACCGAAACTCATACCGAAATTTTTCAGCAACGATTTCACCGGACTTTCGCCAACGCTGACATCGGTAATAGTCTCGGCGCCGATCACATCGCGCGCCACACTGCCAGGGCTACCGAGTCCGTCGATCAAGCCCAACTTCAAGGCCTGCTCACCGCTCCACACCATGCCGGTGAACAACAATGGATCCTCCGCCAAGCGCTTGCCGCGACCGGCTTTAACCCGCGCTATAAATTGCTGATGCGTAGTATCGAGGATGGTCTGCCACAATTGCTGCTGCTCATCCGGCAGCGGACTGAACGGATCCAACATACCTTTATTCTCACCGGCGGTGAATAAACGCCGCTCGACACCGAGCTTTTGCATCAACCCGGTGAAACCGAAGCTCGCCGAAACCACTCCGATCGAGCCAACCAAACTAGCTTGATCGGCGTAAATCTGATCCGCTGCGGCGGCGATGTAATAAGCGCCCGAAGCGCCGAGATCGCCGATGACCGCATAGACCTTTTTATCGGGATATTTACCGCGCAGACGCTTGATCTCATCGTACACCTGCCCGGCCTGCACCGGACTACCGCCCGGACTGTTAATCGCCAGCAGCACCGCGGTCGCGCGCTTATCTTCGAAGCCGCGGCGCAAACCGCGCACGATGTTATCGGCGCTGGCAACCTCGCGGTCGGCAATCATACCTTCGACCCGGACCATTGCCGTATGCGGCGAAGTTCCGCCGAACGCCAAGTCGCCGCTGCGCGGCAGGAATAAAGCCAGCGCAAAAAACAAATAAGCGAACGTCAGCAGCTTGAAAAATATACTCCAGCGGCGCGCCTTGCGCTGCTCGTCGAGCGAACTGTTAACAACTTTTTCGAGCGTTTGCCACGCCCGCTGATCGAACGAATTATTGTCCACCCAAGCGTCCTCGCAACTAGCTATTCGGTACAGCTGCCGGCCACGCCAGCAACTGTTGCCAATTATCCAAAATCAATGTTGGCTCGTAGGACACTAAACGCTCGGCGACATGCGCGCCGAATTTAACCGCGATACGCGCCATACCGGCATTTTGTGCCATTGCCATATCGTATTCGGTATCGCCGATCATCACCGCCGCGTCTGCCGGCACGCTCAGCTCCGCTAATAATTCGTGCAGCATTTGTGGATGCGGCTTGGAGCGAGTTTCATCGGCGCAGCGAGTGGCATCAAAAAAATCGTGCATGGCCAACTGATCCAGTACCCGCCGCAGACCTTTGCGGCTTTTGCCGGTGGCAATAGCCACTAAATGGCCATGCATTTTCAGCTGCTCTAAAACTGCCAGCGCGCCCGGAAAAAATTCGCACGGCTGCTGATCGGCGGCCACGTAATGATGCGCATAACGGGCCTGCAGCACCGCCCGCTCGGCCACCGGAACCGTAGGAAACAATTGCTCGATGGCCTCGGGCAATCCTAGGCCGATGATGTCGCGCACCTCAGTATCGCTACGCGGCGCGAAACCCAGCTCCGCAACCGCGTGCTGCATAGCGCCGATAATGCGGCCCGTCGAGTCCATCAACGTGCCGTCCCAATCAAAAATAAACAGCATAATTACAATGAGCTGCGAAGAGTTTCTAGAAAACCTGACAACTCGGGCTCAAGTTCTGCTTTAAGTGTTAACCGCTGCCCAAGCCAATCGAAGGAAAGCGTATGCGCATGCAGAAAGAGCCTGCGCAGACCCTGCTCGCGAAAGCGGGCATCGGCTTCGCGATTGCCATACTTATCATCGCAGGCCAAGGGGTGCCCGATGTATTGCGCATGCACCCGAATCTGATGAGTGCGACCGGTGATCGGTCGCGCCTCTACTAAAGTCGCGCCTGGAAACCGCTCGACAATCTGAAACTCGGTCAATGCCTCCTTGCCGGACGTCGACACGCGCACCATACGCTCGCCGGATTGCAGAGTATTTTTTTCAAGCGGCGCCGCCACTCGGCGATGCCGCTGCGGCCACTGCCCCGCGACCAGCGCCAAGTAACGCTTGTCGACACCGTCACCGCGTAAAGCCGCATGCAAGTTCACTAGCGCGCTGCGCTTCTTTGCCACCATGATGCAGCCCGAGGTATCGCGGTCGAGCCGATGTACCAACTCAAGAAAGCGCGCCTCGGGACGCATCGCCCGCAACGCCTCGATAAGGCCGTAACTAAGACCGCTGCCGCCGTGCACCGCCAGTCCGGCAGGCTTGTCGAGCACTAAGAGACCGTCGTCCTCAAACAACACCGCACTCGTCAGCCGCTCTTGGAGCCCGCGCGATGGCGCCAAATCCGGCGACTCGTCGGCCACCGCCATGCGCAGCGGCGGGATTCGCACCAGATCGCCGCTCTGCAGGCGATATTCGGCTTTGACGCGCCCCTTATTGACCCGCACTTCGCCCCGGCGCAATAAGTTGTAGACGCGGGACTTCGGCACCCCCTTCAGCTCGCGCAATAAAAAATTATCCACGCGCTGACCATCGCTGCCCGCATCGATGGCAACGATCCGCACTCCCGCACTGACATTTTTCTCGGTCATTGAATAGGTTACGTAACTAATTGAAAGTTTTAGAAATGGCTGATATATTGCGGAGGCATTGTGTCACGATGGTGCCGCCTCAGCAAAGCTCGACACGCTTGTTCAATAACGCATGTTGAGTCGCGAGTGAACCGCGAGCAAAGACCAGTGCCAATGGGCCGCGTCTCTATACTGTCGAAACGATAGAAATATGGAAACGCTACCCGCAAATTTAACAGGCGCTCACTTTAACAGGTTATCTAACGTTAGATCGTGATATGTGAGTGCCATCATTAACGTGCAGAGGCCGAATCGCCCGCACCTGTTGTTGCATAGCTAACTGTTGCACAGCTAAATACAGTTAGTTGCAAAAAATGTTTGCGACACCCGCGAAGCAATTTTGGGCAGAGAGTTTTATAGCGATCGGACGAACTTATCGCTTGCAGAACCAGCTTGCAGAACCTGCCCCTGAGTAGACTTCGCTCGTGCCCGAAGCAGTCGCCCGAACGGTAATGCGAATGGCGCCTCCCGATACTTCCAGGAGCGCCCCAAGTGACGTAATTAAATCGTATTGCATTGGCAGTGGAGTTTGTTCTTAAACGCAGATGACCCCTAATCAACAGCGGCATCTTCGCTCCATACAACATAGCCAGAGCACTGTCACAACGTAGCCAGAGCACTGTCGGCACAAGGTCTGCGAACATCATTAGCACAGCAATGGTGTAGCGATAAGTCCACTGTTCCAGTGGAATTATCTTTACCATGAAAAGAATGCTCATCAATGCAACTCAACCCGAAGAGTTGCGCGTCGCCCTCGTCGAAGGTCAGCGGCTCTACGATCTCGATATCGAAAACACCAACCGTCAACAAAAGAAATCCAACATTTATAAAGGCGTGATCACCCGCGTCGAGCCCAGCCTGGAAGCGGCTTTTGTCGACTTCGGCGCCGAGCGCCACGGCTTTTTACCCCTCAAAGAAATCTCGCGCGAATACTTTTACCGCCAGCCGAGCGATATCGGCGGCCGCATCAAAATAAAAGATGTCGTTAAAGAAGGTACCGAAGTTATCGTGCAGGTCGATAAAGAAGAGCGCGGCAACAAAGGCGCCGCGCTAACGACCTTTATCAGCCTGGCTGGCCGCTACCTGGTATTGATGCCGAACAATCCGCGCGCCGGCGGCATCTCGCGTCGCATCGAAGGCGACGAGCGCAACGAGTTGCGCGAAGCATTGTCCTCGGTCGAAGTTCCGGATGGCATGGGCGTGATCGTGCGCACCGCAGGCGTCGGCCGCAACCCCGAAGAACTGCAGTGGGACCTTAGCTCCCTGCAACAAACCTGGGAGCGCATCACCGTTGCGGCACAGGAAAAGACCGCGCCGTTCCTGCTGTTGCAAGAAAGCAACGTAATCATTCGCGCGATTCGCGACTATTTACGCGACGACATCGATCAGGTCTTGATCGACTCTCCCGAAGCGTACGAACACGTACTGACTTTCGTGAAGATGATTTTGCCGCTCTTCCAGAACAAAATTCGTCTATACCAGGATCCGGTACCGCTATTTAACCGCTATCAGATCGAAGCGCAGATCGAGACCGCGTTTCAGCGCACCGTGCAATTGCCATCGGGCGGCGCCATCGTAATCGACCCCACAGAAGCTCTCGTGTCGATCGACATTAACTCGGCGCGCGCCACCAAGGGCGGCGATATCGAGGAAACCGCGCTGCAGACCAACCTGGAAGCAGCCGACGAAATCGCCCGTCAATTGCGCCTGCGCGATATCGGCGGCCTGATCGTCATCGACTTTATCGACATGACCTCGACCAAATCGCAGCGCGATGTCGAAAACCGGGTGCGCGACGCACTGCAACCGGATCGCGCGCGCGTACAGGTCGGCCGCATCTCCCGCTTCGGCTTATTGGAAATGTCGCGCCAGCGCCTGCGCCCTTCGCTCGATGAAACCAGCGCCAGTGTCTGCCCGCGCTGCAGTGGCCAAGGCACCATTCGCGACACTAAATCGCTATCGCTGTCGATCCTGCGGCTAGTCGAAGAAGAGGCCAACAAAGAGCGCAGCGCGGAGATTCGCGCTATCGTGCCGGTCGGCGTGGCAAGTTATCTACTCAACGAAAAACGCAGCGCGATCAGCGATGCCGAGGCGCGCACCAAAACACGCATTTTGATCATCCCGTCGATCCATCTCGAAACGCCTCACTTCGAAGTGCGCCGCTTGCGCGATGACGAAGTCGAAGAGTCTGGCATGTTGAGCTTCGAAATCCAGCCGAACGTACCGGTCGAATCGGACACCGGCGAGCCGCAAACAGCAGCTCCGGTCGAGCAGCAAAAAGCCGCGGTGCAATTCATTGCGCCATCGGCACCGGCACCGACACCACTGGCTCCGCCGCCCAGAGAAGAGAAAAAGCAGGTTGGGTTGTTCACCAAGCTGGTCAAAATATTCTTCGGCGACAATGCCGAGGCCGATAAACAGAGCAGCGCCGAAACCAAAACGCCGGCCAGCAGCGCGCCGCGCCAATACGATTCGCGTCGCAGTCCGCGCGGCCGTGGCGGTCGCGGTGGACGCGGCCGCAACGATCGCCCGCGCGACGAACAACGCACGGATAACCGGGAGCGCAGCGAACAGCGTCCAGACAATCGCGAACGCAGCGAGCGCCGCCCGCCACGCGAGCGCCAGCCCGTGGCTGCCGAGACACCGCAAACCACTGCCGAAGTACCGCAGGCCAACAATGCCGCGGAGACAGTTAACAGCGGCGAACAGCGCCCGCAACGCCGCCCTAATAATCGGCGCCCGCGCGGCTCATCGGAGCGCAATCGCGGTCCGCTGCCAAGCGATGCCAATACCGTAAGTGCATCGGAAAATGTAGAGGCCACGCTGCCGCCGCAAAACGATAATGCTGCGCCCGCCAATGCGGATGGCAGCGAGCGCCCGCGTCGCGAGCGTCGGCCTCGCGGCCCCCGCAACCCACGCGGCGATCGTCAAATCGACGAATCCGGCATCGCGGTCGAGCCCAATATCGCTAACGAGCCGGTAGAAATTGTTAGCGCCCCTAGCGAAGTGCCAGTTGATCCCGCTGTGCCGTCCGCACCTGCGACACCGGTTGTAGAAAGCGATTCTTCGCCCCTGCAATTGGAGTTGGTGCATGCCGAGCCGGCACCGGTAAAAACTCCAGACGCCGCGGTGCAACCCGTAACTCCGGTCAGCATTACCGAGCCGGCAAGCGACATAACGCCTGTGCCCGCAGCGCAGCCCGTTGCCGCAATCGAGCCCGCGGTCACTACATCCGCCCCGACCACTGTCGAGCCGGCTGCAAGCGCCACAGCCCCAGCGGGTGGACGCGTGACCAACGACCCGCGCGTCAATCGTCGCGCTGCGGCGCCGGTTGAAGTGCAGACCGTGGTGTTAAACACCGAGCTGCCGCCCGCAGTCGCGGCCCAGCCCGATCCAAGCCGTACGCAAGTAGCTCGCGCCAGCAACGACCCGCGCCAGCGCCGCAACGAAGCGGGTAACACCGCCGATTAACGGTTAACTCCGATTTAACAGCCCGGCTTATGTCGGGCTTTTTTTTGCCGTCGGTTGCACCCCCCTATTCGCTCGCATTCACTTATGTCGCTCGCGACGAGCACACAACGAAACAGACGCAGCCATCGAGCCCGCCCAAACGGTTTTAGTGTTCGCAATTACTGGATATAATCACAGCCTGCGACAGCTAACGGGATCGCCTCCAGTCATGACGTCGAATGTGCCGATACGCAAAATAATTCATTGCGATTGCGACTGCTTTTACGCGGCGATTGAAATGCGCGATAACCCCGCGCTGCGCGACGTCCCACTAGCGGTTGGCGGCCGCGCCGATCAGCGCGGCGTCGTCGCTACATGCAACTATGCGGCGCGCCGCTTCGGCGTGCATTCGGCAATGGCGATGGCCCAAGCTCTCAAACGCTGCCCCGACCTGGTCGTCGTACCGCCATCGATGGAAAAATATCGCATCGCGTCCGCGCAAATCCTGGCGATTTATCGCGACTACGCCGATGTCGTCGAGCCCTTGTCGCTCGATGAAGCCTATCTCGATGTCACCCACGCCGCGCAGCTGAAAGGCAGCGCCACCGCGATTGCCGAGGAGATTCGCGCCCGTATCGCCAAGACCGTTGGCATCACTGTATCGGCCGGTATCGCACCAAATAAATTCCTGGCCAAAATTGCCAGCGACTGGCGCAAACCGGATGGCTTATTCACCATCAAACCGACCGCCGTCGATGCATTCGTGGCCGCATTACCGGTGAAAAAACTACACGGCGTCGGCCGCGTAACCGCCGAAAAGCTCAATCATTTGGGCGTCGATACCTGCGCCGATTTACGCAGCTGGTCACTGCTACAACTGCAACAACAATTCGGCAAGTTCGGCGAGCGGTTATTTAATTTATGTCGCGGCATCGACGATAGGCAGGTGTGCGCCACGCGCGAAGCGAAATCGATCAGCGTCGAAGAAACCTATGCCGTCGATGTGCCTGATCTCGATGCCTGCCGGCAACAACTGCCGCAACTGATCGAAAAACTGCTGGGGCGCTTGCGGCGCGCCAACAGCGAACATAACACCAACAAATTATTTCTAAAAATTCGCTTCGCCGACTTCCGTCAAACCACTATCGAATGCCTAGCCGCAGCGCCGCAGCCAGCGCTATTTGAAAAACTGCTGAGCACCGGTTATCAACGCGGCCAGAAGCCCGTGCGGCTGCTCGGTATCGGCGTGCGTTTACGCGACGAAGACTCGCATCATCAATTAGCCTTGTTTAACTAATTAGCTAACGCCGCTCGATTAAGCATTTCGATAACTGGAGCGGCAGGCGATAATAGTCGCCTAGCCTTCGCGCTTCGCCCGAGCCTTGCCGATGACAATAAAATTACCCTGGAGTAGCGCGTTGCAGAAATTGCTGCCGACGGGCCCCAGCGAGCAGCCGTACGTGTTAGAGAGCGACGACGGCAAGGCGCTCTATTTCGACGCGCGCAATGTGCAAAGCCGTATGCGCAACGATGCACCCGACGAACTGCAACTGGGCTACACGCGCACCATGATGGGTTTTTTATTGTTGCAGCCGCTGCCGCTCGATATATTGATTGTCGGTCTGGGTGGTGGCTCGCTCTCCAAATACTGTTATCGCCACCTGCCTGAAGCCACCATCACTACGGTGGAAATCAATCCGGCGGTGATCGCTCTGCGCGAACAATTCGCCGTACCGGCCGATAGCAAAAAATTTCGGATTATTTGCGCGGACGCCGCGCGCTACTTACGAGCTAAAACCGCTATCGCCGACGTCGTCTTGCTCGATGGCTTCGCCGATTACGGTCTGCCGCCCGCACTCAGCGATAAACCGTTTTACGATAGTTGCTACAATACGCTGCGCGACGGCGGCGTGTTAGTCGCTAATCTCTGGGCGAAAGATGCCACTCTGCAGCGCTGCCGAGAATTTATCGGCCAGCGCTTTGCCAGCAAAATTCTGACGGCCGGCGCCGAATCGAGTAAAAACGTAATCGCCTTTGCGCTGAAAAACCCAAAGCTGCCCGCCTGGCCAAAACTGCAGCAGCGCGCGCAACAACTACAGCGGGAAACCGGCTTGAATTTTCCGCATTTCCTCGATGAAATGCGCGGCAGCCGCCATTTGCGGAATGGGCCGGCGCGCTGGCTAACCGAAGGTTAACGACCGCAACAAACAAGGCAGCGCGCTTGCACACATTTGTCGTTATCGATTTTGAAACCACCGGACTTTCGCCGGCACATGGTGCGCGCCCCACCGAAATCGCCGCGGTACTGGTGCGCAACGGCAAAATTCAAGACAGCTATCAAAGCCTGATGAACGCCGGCGTCTATATCCCGTATATGATCGAAGAGCTGACCGGCATCAGCAACGACATGGTGCGCGCCGCGCCCAAAGTAAGTACCGTCATGCAGGAAGTTGGCGAGTTTGTCGGCGATCACCCTTTGGTTGCCCACAACGCGGCATTCGATAAAAAATTTTTGGATGCTGAGTTTGCGCGCCTCAAAATAAAACGTCGGCAGGAATTCGTGTGTTCGCTGCTGCTAGCCCGTCGCGTATTTCCTTCAGCGCCGAGTCACAAATTGAGCGCATTGGCGACCACGCTGGGGCTGCAAGGCGCCAAACGTTATCACCGCGCGCTGGCGGATGCCGAAGTGACCGCGCATTTGTTATTACACATCAAAGAAGCACTGCAAGAGCGTTATCGATTACCACACATCAGCCACGAATTAATGCTCGCCTTGCAGAATGTACCGCGCAGCCAACTGGCCGCTTACGTAGCTAAATATTCGGCAGCCAAAACCATCTAAATTCAGCACGCGCAGGAATTTGCGACTGCCGGCGATTGCGCGCTGCGATAGTTGAGCGATAAATAAGAGAGAGTACGGAAGGATTACAACGCTCGGTCGCCAACGATGAATTGGCGGAAGCTGTGAGATTCGAACTCACGGAGGTCGTGAAACCTCGCCAGTTTTCAAGACTGGTGCATTCAACCGCTCTGCCAAGCTTCCGTATTACTTAAACCGGTTTTCAGGGCTGTTGTTTTCAACCACCTCCCCGAACCGCGCGCATTTTCCTGCCTTGGGAGGTTTTTGTCTACCCGCAATTTAAAACACCAGCTACGAGCGGCTTTTCGCGACACGCGGCGAACGGGTTACAATCCCGCATAACTACCGCTGAGACCGCCGGCGCTAAACGATGCGCCGCATTGCAACAGGCCGCCGCCGCAACATGAATACTCAACACCATCATCTCGTACAATATTGCGCCGATCTCGTCGCGGCGACGCGACATCTGGTAGCGCGGCAGCTCAATCGCAACAACTCCGGCAATGTCTCGCTGCGCTGTGGCGATAGCGTCTTGATTACGCCGACCGGTATGCTGCCCGAGGAACTCGCGCCCACCGATATCGTACAGCTCGATCTACGCGGAAACATTATGGCTGGTAGCAAAAAGCCGTCCAGCGAATGGGAAATGCATCTGGCGGTATATCGTAATAGGCCCGATATCAATGCCGTGGTGCACTGCCATTCGCGCTACGCCACTATTTTGGCTTGCGCCGGCAAAGCAATTCCCTCCGTGCACTACATGATTGCCAGCGCCGGCCGCACGTCGGTGCCGCTGGCGCCGTATCGATTATTTGGTACTGCGGAGTTAGCAACGGCCGTGGCCGCTACGTTGCGCGAAGGCTATGCCTGCCTACTGGCGAACCACGGCCAATTGACGATCGCTGCCGATTTAAAAACCGCTCTGCAGTTAAGCGAAGAAATCGAAGAACAGGCAGCGGTGTATTGGGGCACGCTCGCGATTGGCGGCCCGCAATTGCTCAGCGAAACGCAGATGACCGAAGCGCTGCGGCAATTTGCCGACTACGGTCAGCGCGGCAGCGACGAATAGCGTGGCTGCATGCGCGTGTTGCGCGCTATTGTTTGCGTTGCTCCTACCCTGCATCCCCCTTAAGATTGAGTTAATAAATACGCGATATGATTGTCGGTCTATCGCATTACCCATCGCCAGGCACTCCACATGACACTATTTCGCTCTCCCGTTATGGCAGCGACGCTGTTTTTGCTCGCCGCCGTATTATTTCTCAGTGCCTTGAATAGCTATCAATTGCGCGGCTCGACCGAACCGCGGGTCGCCGGCATCGCGGCTGAAATGTTGCTCGATAACGATTGGGTAACGCCAAAACTCAATGGCTCGCCATTTTTGGAAAAGCCGCCGCTCAGTGTCTGGCTCGATGCGACCGCGATAAAATTATTCGGCAGCACGCCGCTGGTAGTGCGCTTAGCTTCGGCGCTGGCTGGCATCCTCACCGCATTGATTCTATTTTGGCAATTGCTGCGCCTGCAAAAAACTCCTGCTGCGGCATGGCTCGCCGGCCTGCTGTTAATCACGATGGCGCAGTTCTGGAGCAACGTGCGCCAGGTTGGCGAAGATGCCTTATTAACCTTGGGGGTAACCCTGTGCTTGCTGGGGTTTATCAACGCGCAAACGCGACGCGACGGCGCTGCCTGGCCGCTATTTGCCGTCGGTCTCGCCATCGCCACGCTCAGCAAGGGCGTGCTTGGCCTGGCGCTGCCAGGCGCGGCAATTTTCGCCTATTTGCTGTGCCGCACGCTGATCGAAAAGCGCCTGGAAGTGTCCGCTTGGTTGCGCCCCGCCGGTGCCGCTGTAATCGGCTTAATTCCACTCGCCATCTGGTTGTGGTTTTTATATCAACGCAACGGCGGCCACGCGGTCACGGAAGTATTGTGGGCCAATAGCGTGGGCCGCTTCGGCGGCGAGTTCGAGAACAACGGTCACTATGAGCCTGTTTATTATTATCTGACCAAATTACTGGAAGTGTTTTTGCCGTGGAATATTTTGGTTTTTCTGGGCCTGTGGCAGCAGCTCAGACGCGCCAAAGCCGATCCGCAGGCACTTTTTTTCTGCTGTTGGTTGATCGCGCCATTTATTTTGTTATCGCTGTCGTCCGGCAAACGCATGGTGTACTTGCTGGCGCTATACCCCGCCGCAGCGGTACTCGCAGCGGATTGCTGTACTCGACTATTACAGCTGCTCAAGGATCAGTCGGCGCGCTCGCCGTTGGCGAATACGTTGTCCCGCCACCACCAGGCGCTGGCGGCCAGCGCAATCGTTTTGATGAGCATCGGCCTGCTTTATCGCGCTGCCGTTTGGGAGCCGCGACAGGATCGCAAAGAATCGTTGCTGCCGCTTATGGCGGAGCTGAGCACATTGTTGCGCGACGGCCGGCAAGTGGCGCTCTATCAACCGCCCGAGCGCTTGGCCGGCGGCACCGTTTTCTACACGGGGCACACGCTGCCAGAGCTGGATAACGTCGCCGCGCTAAAAAGCTTTTTGGCGACCGATGCAAATAATGTCGCCATCGCGCCCAGCGACATCGCAGCCGGCGAGTTACGTATTCTCTATCAAACGCAGGTCGGCAAACGCGGCTATGTTTTTCTGGCCCATTAAATTGCGCCGCCGCGTGGCTGCGGCTTTGAAAACCGCTCGCATGCCGAACGCAACTTTTGCGTCGAGCGCGGTCAAACGGTGGTATTCTTGATTTTGCCGCACTCGCGGGTATGATGACCGCAGCAAGCTAAAGTACGAGCAAGTCGAGAGCCGGATTCACCCGTAGCCGGACCCCATCACTGGAGAGAAACCATGCAAGAGCACAGTATTTTATCGACCACTTACAGCGACAGTGCGGTCGCCGTCAATAAAGTCGTCAAAAATACCTACCTGCTGCTGGCGATGACGCTGGCCTTCAGCGCGTTCACTGCCTTCCTCGCCCGCGACAACGGCATGCCCAATATCTGGATCATGATCGGCGGCACCTACGGACTTCTATTTCTCACTCAAGCTCTGGCCAATAGCGCCTGGGGCCTTGCCGCAGTATTTGCGTTCACCGGTTTTATGGGCGCCATGCTCGGCCCGCTACTCAGCGCCATCATGAAAACGCCGCTTGGCGCCACGATGGTTATGCAGGCCTTGGGCGGCACCGCGATCATTTTCTTTGCACTGTCCGGTTATGCGCTCGTTTCCCGCAAGGATTTCGCGTTTCTGCAAGGCTTCCTGTTCGCCGGCAGCATCGTGCTGATTCTGGCCATGGTAGCCGGTATCTTCCTGCATATGCCGGCTCTGCAGTTGGCCATCAACGCCGGCTTTATGCTGTTCGCCAGCGCCATGATTCTGTTTGAAACCAGCGCCATCATTCACGGCGGCGAGCGCAATTACATTCGCGCTGCAGTGGCGTTGTACGTATCGATCTACAATCTGTTCATGAGCCTGCTCAGCATTCTGATGTCGCTGAACGGCAACAACCGGTAGTACGATTAGTGTTAAATAAGCCTCGGCTCGCGCCGGGGCTTTTTTATTTACGAATTAAGCCTGTTTTTACGAACTAATCTTATGACGACATTCGCCCTGATGGTGCTCGGCGCACCGCTATCGACGCAGTCCGCCCATACCGCGCTGGCGTTTGCGCAGGCCGCGGTGTCGGCCGGACATCGCATAATGCGCGTATTCTTCTACCACGACGGCGTCTACTGCGCGAATGCATTGGCGATTCCACCCACCGGCGAAACATCGATCGCCGCGCGCTGGAGCGAATTGGCGCAAGCGCAGCAAATCGATCTGGTGGTCTGCGTCGCCAGCGCCGTCAAGCGCGGCCTGCTCGATAGCGACGAAGCAAAACGTCACCAAAAGGGCACCGGCAACATCCAGCCAGGCTTTGAACTATCGGGGCTTGGGCAATGGGTCGAAGCCTGCCTGCTGGCCGATAGAGTCGTGACGTTTGGCGCATGAGACGGACTCAGTTCAGAGAATGGCGGGAGCATGATTAAAAAAAGTTTTCTGATCGTCTGTCGCCGGGCGCCGTACGGCGAATCGTATGCGCGCGAAGCGCTCGACGTCGCGCTGGCCTGCGCCGCCTTCGATCAGCCGGTCGCGATGCTGTTTCTCGGCGATGGCGTGTTGCAGTTAAGCGCAGCGCAGCACGGCGCGGCTATCGGTCAAAAAAGTCACGCTACGCAACTGAGCGCTCTGCCGCTCTACGATATCGAAACATTGTATGTCGACGCCCAGGCGCTGCAGGCGCGCCAGCTCGATAGCACCGATTTAGTGTTGCCGGTGCAAGTATTGGCGGCGGCGGAAATCTCGGCCCTGTTCGCGACCCACGATATCGTGTTGGGATTTTAATATGCTGCATATCGTCAATCGATCGCCTTTTAGCCATAGCAGCCTCGCCGAGTGCCTAAGCGTATGCAACTCGCAGGCGAGTATTTTATTGATCGAGGATGGTGTGTACGCCGCGCTGAGCGACGGCGAATGGCTGGCGCGAATACGAGAGAAAACCGCCCGCGTTTACGTACTCGATGCCGATGTCGCCGCGCGCGGCTTAAACGCGAAGATTGCCACCGATATCGCGCGTGTCGATTACACGGGATTCGTGCAACTGTGTTGCGAACATCCCGGCACTCACAGCTGGTATTGATCCATGTCGATCGACCAACCGGCCAATGCTCACATCGTCACCGACGCCGACGGTTTCCTCGCCGACTTCAATAGCTGGAATCGCGCGGTGGCCGAAACTTTCGCAGATGCCGAACATATCGAGCTGAACGCGGCGCACTGGGAAATCATCGAAGCCTTGCGCGATTTTTACCGGCAGTACGAACAGGCGCCGGCGATGCGACCGCTGGTGAAATATATCGGCCAACGGCTCGGCAAAGAAAAAGGCAACAGCATTTATCTGCTGCAATTATTTCCGGGCAGCCCAGCCAAACTGGCCAGCAAAATCGCCGGCCTGCCGCGCCCGGAAAATTGTTTGTAGCGCCGCTGTTGCGAGGCATTTTGGAAGCTCTGAAAAAACGTAGCGAGCGCAGCAAAGACACCAACAGTAGGTGCTTTAGGCACCAACAGTAGGCGCTTTAGGCGAGGCAAAAGCGCGCGACAAAACCGGACGACTGCATGGATGCAGGAGCTAGAGCGATGCAGGAGCCAAAGCCGCATTTATTGTAATAAAGAGGTACGCAATAAATGAGGAGAGCCGGCCCCGCGAAGCGCCGTGGGTCTTTTGGCGCGCGTTTTTTGCAGTATTTGCCAGCGTAGTAGTTTTTTAGAGGTTCCGTAGAGGTGGTATGAGCGACTTAATTGCCAAGCCCAACGAACATCGTTTCGCGCCGTACGTGCGCATTCTCGGCAAGGGCAAAACCGGCTCGCGCTCGCTGACGCGCGAGGAAGCGCGCGCGGCGATGGAAATGATTCTGCGAGGACAAGTTAAAGACGTACAACTCGGCGCATTTTTAATGCTGCTGCGCGTCAAGGAAGAAAGCGCGGACGAATTGACCGGTTTCGTGGAAGCCGCGCGCATGCAGATAAGCGCGCCGATCTCGCTCAGCACCGATCTGGACTGGTCCAGTTATGCAGGCAAGCGCAAACACCTGCCGTGGTTTCTACTGAGCGCACTGACGCTGGCGGACCACGGCGTGCGCCTCTTCATGCACGGCGCTGGCGGACACACCAAGGGCCGGCTCTATACCGAATCCGTGCTCAATGCGCTCGGCATCGCCAGCTGCGAAACCTGGATGGATGTCGAACGAGCTCTCGCCACGCGGCAATTTGCGTTTATGCCGCTGCGTAACATTTGTCCGCCGCTGCAAGCGATGATCGATTTACGCAATGAGTTCGGCTTGCGCTCGCCGGTACACACTCTAGTGCGGCTATTGAATCCGCTAACCGCGCCATACAGCATTCAAAGCGTATTTCATCCTGCGTATGCGCTAAACCATCAACAGGCGTCGATCGATCTCGAACAACCGCACTCGAGCGTATTCAAGGGCGAGGGCGGCGAAATCGAGCGCCGCCCCGAAGCAACGAGCAAAGTTTATAGCGTGCACAACGGCCTGATGAGCGAAGAGAACTGGCCAAAACTAGCCGAAGGCCGCCAGGACCAACCCGAACAACTCGATATCGAATTATTGCGCGACATTTGGCGCGGCATCACCAGCGACGAATACGGCGAACTGGCGATCGTCGGCACGCTGGCGGTTGTATTGCGGTTGCTGCAGCGGGCGGATAATCCGGAAGCGGCGATGGTTCTTGCGCAGGAGTATTGGCAGTCGCGTAATAAATCTCGTCTCTAACGTGTAAAAAGCTTCTTTCCTTTAGCGACAATCAATAAAAATTTTTTATTTTTATTGCGCCTGCGGCGCGCGAGGTCAGGTTTCGCCTGCTGGCGAGTTACTTTTCTTTTCCAAAAAGAAAAGTAACCAAAAGAAATTGGCCCTCGCCGGGAGCTCCCAACAGCACCAGGTCGAAAACTAATTAGTTTTCGACTCCCTGATAATTCGAAAGTAGCACTTTCGAATTATCAGCTGTCGCGTTGGGGCCTCCTAGCAGCTGCGCTGCTGAAGGGAATAGCAAATCCAAAGGCGTAGGGTGGGTCATTCGACCCACCGTTCGGCTGCGACGTTCTAGGGTCTGACCCCATGATTTTCACGATTTCGTAACTCGATACTCTGTAGGTCGGACTTCAGTCCGACATGGTATTCAAGCGAAATAAATATTCGGACTAAAGTCCGATCGACAATGCAACGCCTTGCACACTGATTGCTATCGGAAAACCCATTATTGGAGTGCCTTAAAGAAATCGGCGGCAATACTTTGTGTTTGTGAAGAAGCAGTATTGCCCAGCTATAATCGCCGCATAGAAAACCAAGGTTCCGAAACGCCCAATGAAATTCCGCCAATATTTGCTGCTCTTTTTTTTATTTGCACTTGCGATCACCGGTTGCCACTCCCCGCCGCCAACACCTGCGCCTATAGTCGCTACACAACCACCATTGGTGGTGCCGCCGCTCGCGATAAAACCGATCCCCAAACCCAGAATCGGGTTGGCATTGGGCGGTGGCGCGGCCAAAGGTTTCGCGCACATCGGTGTGATCAAAGCCCTGGAAGCGGCGGGCTTTACCCCAGATGTGGTCGCCGGCACCAGTGCAGGCAGCGTCGTCGGTGCCTTCTATGCCACTGGGATGAATGGCTTTGCCTTGCAGGAGTTATCGATGTCGCTCAACGAGACGCAGCTGCGCGATCTGACGTTAGGCGGCGATGGCGTGGTTAAAGGTCAGCGGCTGCAGGATTATGTCAATCAAATCGTCGGCAACCGACCGATGGAGAAATTGGCCAAGCCGTTCGCGGCGGTAGCCACCGAGCTGGACACAGGTCAGCGCACTGTGTTTCGGCTCGGCAATACCGGTCAGGCGGTGCGCGCTTCGTGCAGTATTCCCGGCGTGTTCTTACCGACGCTGGTCAGCGGTAAACGCTATGTCGATGGCGGTGTCGTCAGCCCGGTACCGGTCGACGCGGCGCGCGAATTAGGCGCGGACATCGTGATCGCGGTGGATATTTCCGCCAAGGCACAAACCGGCCAATCCGGTATGGCCGGCATCGTCAACCAAGCGATCACCATCATGGGCGAGCAACTCGGCAAACAGGAACTGGCGCGCGCGGATCTGATCGTGCGACCCAAGGTCGGCCAGATCGGCGCGAACGACTTCAATCAAAAATATATCGTGTTACTGGAAGGCGAAAAAGCGATGCAGGCGCTGGTGCCGATTTTGCGCGACCGCATCGCGAAGTGGACCGAGATGCATCAGCAATTGGCTGCCACGCCGCAATAGCATGAAGCGCAATAATCGCAGGGCATGGCGGCACCGATTATTGCAATGCGCGGCGAACGCCGAAAGAGTGCCATCATTGAATTAGCACGCAGCTACAAAGAATTGTAGGGTGGATCATTCGATCCACCATCAGACTTCACCGAATCGCGAATGGTGGATTAATAATTCTTTAGCGGTTTAGCGCCTGCGGCGACTAAGCGCAGATTTCGCCTGCGGGCGAGTTGCACCTGCGGTGGGCGTCACTTTTCTTGCTCGCCAAGAAAAGTAACCAAAAGAAGGCGACCCTCGCCGGGAGCGCCTCCGTGCAGCGGGTCATCGCGATGCGATGACTACTCGACTTTGCAGAAAGTAGCACTTTCTGCAAAGTCGACCGCCACAACAGAGGCAATTGCACAGTCGCCTTGCGACTGCTTCAAAATGAAAAACTAATTTGCGTACCGAGACGAATTTTAATTTGCCATTCCCTTCAGCAGCGAAGCTGCTAGAAGGCCCCAACGCGACAGCTGATAATTCGAAAGTGCTACTTTCGAATTATCAGGGAGTCACCAACTAATTAGTTGGTGACCTGGTGCTGTTGGGAGCTCCCGGCAAGGGCCAACTTCTTTTGGTTACTTTTCTTTTTGGAAAAGAAAAGTGACTCGCCAGCAGGCGAAACCTGAAAAGAAAATATGATTAAAAGAATTAAAAAGCTCAGAAGTAACCGAAAGGACGATAGACCGGATCAGTGCAGCTTATCGGTGGGTTGCACCTTAAACCAACCGTCTCGAATCAATTGTAATTGATGAACCCGTTCTAAATTTAGTTGAAAGTGGCACGCAGATCTAAGATCGTGAGCAGCATTGCCTCCAGCTGCAACCGCAGCTATAAAATTGCACTCATTTTCTCGATACTTAAGAAACTGCCGTGCCCCTTCATCGAATGTTTTAGCTGCCTGTTCCTTAAGCCGCGGCTCCTCGCTCCAACTGCTAATTCGAAAGCGCAGTTCACTTTCCAGTTGCAAAAGCTCAAAGTCTGAACTCTTCTCCTGTTCGTTTACGCAAGCACTCATTTCGACGTGACTGTGATCTTTCCAGCAGTCACTAATGGTAGACCGAAAGTCCTGAGCCGCCGTACAACTTGCCCATAAAATAAAAGCCGAATAAAAAAGGGGATTAGGCCTACTCATAACTACTCCTGTAGTAATCTCCTAACTCCCATACCCTTCCGGATTCATCCGCTGCCAATTCCAAGCATCGCGCGTCATCTGCTCGATCCCGCGTTCCGCCTTCCAATTTAACTCGGCGGCCGCAAACGTCGGATCGGCGTAACAACTGGCGATGTCGCCGGGCCGGCGCGGGGCGATTCGATAATTGATTTTTTTTCCGCAGGCTTTTTCGACGGCGGCGATCATATCAAGCACCGAGTAACCCTGGCCCGTGCCGAGATTGATCGCGACTACGCCGGGATTTTGCGCGAGTTTGTCGAGTGCTTTTAAATGGCCGATAGCGAGATCGACGACGTGAATAAAATCGCGTACGCCGGTGCCGTCCGGCGTTGGCCAGTCGTTGCCCCACACCGACAGTTGTTCGAGTTTGCCGACCGCGACCTGCGTGATATACGGCACCAGATTATTGGGAATGCCATTCGGGTCTTCGCCGATCAAACCGCTTTCGTGGGCGCCGACCGGATTGAAGTAACGCAGTAAAATCAGGTTCCAGCGCGGATCGGTTTTACCGAGATCGCACAGGATTTCTTCGACCATCAATTTCGAGCGGCCGTATGGATTAGTGGCGGAGAGCGGAAAATCTTCGGTGATCGGCACGCTGCGCGGATCGCCGTACACGGTTGCGGAGGAACTGAATACTAGATTGAATACGTTATGCCGCGCCATGACTTCGCACAGCGTCAGCGTGCCCTCGACATTATTCTGATAATAACGCAACGGTTGCTGCACCGATTCGCCGACCGCCTTGAGGCCGGCGAAATGAATCACGGCATCGATCTGCTGCTGCGTAAATAGGCGTTCGAGCGCTGCGCCATCGCGCACATCGGCCTGGACGAAATCGACGGCGCGACCAGCTATCCGTTGGACGCGTCGCAGCGACTCCTCGCTGCTATTGCTCAGGTTGTCGAGCACCACCACGTCGTGGCCCGCATTCAGCAATTCCACGCAGGTATGGCTGCCGATGTACCCGGCTCCGCCCGTCACCAATACTTTCATGAAACTTTGTCTCCGTCCGCATTCATGGCCGCTAATTGTAGTCGATTGCCCGCCGTCTCGGCGTCTCCGTCGGCGATACGCCCGGAAGCCGTGCCAGCGTATAATGCCGGCCCGTCACCACCACTCAGGACCATTATGCCGCTGCCCGTTGTCGATCCCGCGCGCTACGAAGCGCAACTCGCCGAAAAGGTTGGGGTATTCCGCACGGATTTTGCCCAATTCATAGCGCCGCAGCCGCAGGTTTTTCGCTCGGCTCCGCTGCACTACCGGTTGCGCGCGGAGTTTCGTATCTGGCACGACGGCGATCGAATCGATTATGTCATGTTCGACCCGGCCGAGCCGGCAACGCCGATTCCGCTGAGCGTATTTCCAATCGGTGCGCGGCGCATCAACGAACTAATGCCGCTACTGCTGAAAAGCCTGCAAGCAGATCGACAATTGAGCCGACGCTTATTCCAAGTGGAGTTTCTCACCACGCTCAGCGGCGACGCTCTGATCACGCTGATCTATCATCGCCAGCTCGACGAGGCCTGGCAGATCGCCGCGCGGCAATTACAGAGCGAATTGAAAGTCGGCATACTGGGTCGCAGCCGCGGACAAAAAATAATTTTGCAGAGCGACTTCGTCACCGAAACGTTAACCGTCGCCGAGCGACAATTAAGTTACCAGCAAATCGAAGGTAGCTTTACGCAGCCGAACGGCGGCATCAATCAGCAAATGCTGAATTGGGCACACGCGCAAACGCAAACGCAAACCGTGGGCGGCGATCTGCTCGAGCTGTACTGCGGCAACGGCAATTTCACGATCGCCCTGGCGCCGAACTTTAAGCGCGTGCTCGCCACCGAAATCGCCAAGTCGTCGGTGCGCGCCGCGCATAAAAACCTCGCCGACAATGCAATCGACAATGTTGCAATGGTGCGCATGTCGAGTGCCGAGATCAGTACGGCATTATCCGGCGGGCGCGAGTTCAGACGGCTACGCGATGTGCCGCTCGACGATTATCGATTCAGCACGCTGCTGGTCGATCCGCCGCGCAGCGGCCTCGACGAGGTTACGCTCGAACTCGCCAAGCGCTTCGACAATATTTTGTATATCTCATGTAACCCGCAGACTTTGCGCACCAATATCGCTACGCTACAATCCAATTCAGGACAAGCCAATTCACAACAGGCCAGCCACCGCATTGCGGCATTGGCGCTATTCGATCAATTTCCGTATACGCACCATCTCGAATGCGGCGTTCTGTTAACAAGAAAAGCTTAGCGCCGGTTGTGCACGACAATAATCTTCAGGAGAACGATATGGCCATCAAAAAATTAAGCGACGCGGAATTGCAGCAGCAACTGACGGCATTGTCGGACTGGTCGCTGCGCGACGGTAAACTCTATCGCGCGATTCGTTTCGTCAATTTCTCGGCGACATTTAGCTTTATGACGCAGGTGGCATTAATCGCGGAAAAGGCCGATCATCATCCCGAATGGTTCAACGTCTACAATCGCCTGGAAATCTGGCTGACCACGCACGATGCGGGCGGCATCAGCCAGCGCGATATCGATTTAGCCACGGCGATCGATGCCCTGTTGGCGTAACATGTGTTGGCGTAATCTCCAGACTGCTGTAGGTCGGACTTCAGTCCGACGCGGGCCTCCCAGACCAGTGTCGGACTGAAGTCCGACCTACGAATAACGAGAGGAGATTTTTATTTATAGCCATTCCGCATCCCAGTGGGGATAGTCGCCCATCCGCTTTACCAAACCTGCCCGCAATGGATTTGCAACTATATAGCGAGCAAATGTCTTCAGGTCTTGATTGTCGCGCAGTGCCTGATCGTAGTAAGCGGGTTGCCACACGCTTTTAAATGCGCAGAATGGCTTCAACTTTCGGGCCGATCGTCCTTTCAGCAACTTCATCACAGCCCCAATACATCCTTCCTGCAACACAAACAGCCAGTGCAAGTGATCCGGCATTACCACCCAAGCGATACTTTGCACTACACCGGCTTCATGCAGTGTTCTCATCTCTCGGACCAGCAAGCGTGCGCAACGCCAATCTTCAAATAGATTGACACGACTGGCTGTCACAGTCGTTATGAAATAAGCGCGCCCCTGCTCCGATACGCGACCTTTACGCAACCGACTGTAAGACATTGCATCCCTGCTCCGTCATTTGTAGGTCGGACTTCAGTCCGACGCGGGCCTCCCAGACCAGTGTCGGACTGAAGTCCGACCTACGCTTGATCAGCTCTCCAACGAAACTTTCTTGACCATTTAAAAAACTCACGCCTATCTCGTGCAATAAAAATCGTCCAGATACACGAGATGTTCAGTCTGTCTCTCGATGCAACACTATTGGTTTTTTACAGATTTTAATGCACACGATCAAAGCGAAAATTTCCACTGCACCTATGCAACCGATCGCAAACCATTGTATGCCTGCTCCGTTATCTGTAGGTCGGACTTCAGTCCGACGCGGGTTTCTCAGGCCAGTGTCGGACTGAAGGCCGACCTACAGTTGATCTACTTTCTAATTAATCCCATTAGTCATCAAAAAACTCGGACGCCCATCTCCTGCAATTTGCGCGTTAAAAAGTCGTCCAGATGCGCGAGATGCTCGGCCTGTATCTCGATGCAGCGCCATTGGTTTTTCTTATAAATTTCGACGCGTTCCAGCGAGGCGGAAATTTCGGCGGCATCGTGCTCGTCGCCGGTGTATTCGATATAGAGCTGCGCTTCCGGCAACCAGAAATCCGCAAAAAACTCCTCGGCCAGCGGTAACTTGCGATGGCAGGCGTGCGCGATACCGGCAAAATATAACCAATGGCAGATCAACCATTCGCCGCGACTATTGAAACGATGGCCGTCGAGCCCGTCCAATTCGCTGATCGCGCTCAATAGATCGCCATCGAGTTCATCGCTATGACTGTACAACCGTTGTACATACTCCAGTTGCGCGGTGACGATAGTATTTTCCAGCAGCGCCTCGGGCCAGCTTATTTCGCCGTCGCCGTTATCGCTGTCGATTTGGATGCCGCCGAGTTGCTCGCCGTCGCGCGTCAACTCCCAGCCATTAAAATTACGCCGCAATAAACCTAGCTCGCCGAGCACGCGCCGCACTTCGCGCGCGGTTATTTGATATTTACGCGCGATCGATGTTGCGTTCACCAGCCGATTGCTTTCGATGCCGCGCAGCAACGGGTGCTCGACCAGCGTATCCGGCCATACAATGTAGCGGCCGTAGCGCTTGCTGTGCACGTATTCGCCGCCCTCGAACTCGCCCTTCGCAGTCAACAGCCAGCCGTCTTCCACCTTGCGAATCCAGCCGCAATCGCGCAGCGTCACGAATAATTGCTGCAGCGGAATATTCAACGTCTTGGCCAACGCCGAAGTGGATTGCTTGCTGTGCTCCGGCACGGTGGTCATTTATGCGCTCGCCTGGCGGTAGCGATCGCCGAGTTGCGCATACAGGCTATCGGCATAGTCGGCGGCGCCGCTATCGAGCTGTTTCAGCAACTCCATTAAATGCTCGTTATCCTCGCGGCCCTGCCACAACTTTTGATAAGTGCCCTCTTTGTAACCGTGATCCTGGCGAAATAAATTCAGCACGTTCTTACCGACATAGTGGCGATACAGCTCGTCGAAATCGAGTTCCACCGCGTGCATCAAATCCCAAAAGAGACGCACAGAAAAACTGCGATGATTCAACGCATACGCCGCCATCGCTTCGGTGGCTTCGCGCACGCCTTGCGGCTGGTAGCGATAATCTTCGAGTGCATGGACGATGCCGGCGGCAATCTGTGCGAGCGTTTTACCCTCGACGAATAGTGCGCTCAAACCGAAGTGCCAGATATCGATCACCTCGAGACGCACCTGCTCCATATCCGGCGTTTGTTTCTTCCACCACTTGTAACCGTAGTGCTCAACCAGTTCGCCGCATTCGATCCAGATCGCCCGAAACCATTCGTAATGCTGTTCGATCCACTGCGGATGCACTTTGGTATTCATGCGATCCTGCAGGGTCAGCATATTGATCAAAGCCTGTTGCATGCGTGCTCCTAAAAGTTGACGTCGCGTCAATGACGGCGAAGCGCTTTGCCAGCGGTGCCGGCGCGCAAAAAAATGCCGCGAACTAGGCGGCCAGGGGGAATAGTAACCGCTGGACTGCGGTGCGCCAACTCGGACGCGGCATTTGCGGCGCGGCGGCAACATTGCGAATTGATACAGCGAGGATAAAAAGCAGCACGGAGGCAATGAAAGCCGCGCCCAAAACTGTTATTTACCCGCCTGTTGCACGACAGCCGTGCTCAAGCAGGCGGCGGTTCGCCCACCGGCAAGGCAGTAAAAATAGTGGCGCCATTCGCAGCGCTGGTGACATGGGCTCGGAAATTCGCGAATAAAACCCGGCCGGTATCATCCGCATCCAAACTCGGTCGATGCAGTGCCGGCGCGCGACCCTGCCACTCCCGCGCATCGACCAGCACTTCGAGCCGGCCCGCCATGGCATCGATGCGGATGCGATCGCCATCGCGCAGCAGCGCGATCGGGCCGCCATCGAGCGCCTCCGGCGTCAGATGAATCGCCGCCGGTATCTTGCCGGAAGCGCCCGACATGCGGCCATCGGTAACCAGCGCCACTTTAAAACCCTTGTCGAGCAACACGCCGAGCGATGGCGTCAGTTTATGCAGCTCGGGCATGCCGTTCGCGCGCGGTCCCTGAAAGCGAATCACCGCGATCAAATCGCGCTCCAATAAACCGGTTTGGTACGCGGCGAGAAATTCGTCCTGGCTATCGAACACCACAGCCGGCGCTTCGACAATCCAATACTCGGGCTTCACTGCAGAGATTTTAATTACCGCTTCACCTAAATTACCGTGCAGCACTTTAATGCCACTGCTGGTTTGAAAGGGCTTATCGACGCTGCGCAACACCGTGTTATCGCCGCTTTGGCCAGAGCCCGACCGCCACTGCAAACCTTGCTCGCTCAGCTCGGCGACCTGCGTGTACGCACCGAGGCCATCGCCATCCGCCATGGTCAGCACATCGCGGTGCAACAGACCGGCCGCCAATAATTCCTGTATCAATAATTGCACGCCGCCGGCCGCGGCAAATTGATTGACGTCCGCCATGCCGTTCGGATAAACGCGCGCCAATAGCGGCACCACCGCCGAGAGATCTGAGAAATCCGTCCAATCGATACGGATACCGGCAGCGGCCGCGATCGCGATTAAATGAATCGTCAGATTGGTAGAGCCGCCGCTGGCGAGCAGCGCCACGATGCCGTTGACCAGCGCTTTTTCGTCGACCACTTTACCGATCGGCCGATAATCGCCGCGCAGCGCCGTGCGCGCAACGATCGTGGTGGCCGCCGCGCGCGTAAACGCATCGCGCAGTGCGGTGCCCGGATTTACGAACGATGAGCCCGGCAACTGCAGCCCCATCGCTTCCATAATCAACTGATTGCTGTTGGCGGTGCCGTAAAACGTACAGGTACCCGGACTGTGATACGAAGCCATTTCAGCGGCGAGCAATTCGCCGCGGCTGGCGTTGCCTGCCGCGTAATCCTGGCGCACCCGCGCCTTCTCGGCATTCGGCAGCCCGGAGGGCATGGGGCCCGCGGGCACGAATAACATCGGCAACTCGCCGAATGCCAACGCACCGATCAATAGACCGGGCACAATTTTGTCGCAGATGCCGAGCAGCAACACGGCATCGAAAACATTGTGCGACAGCGCCACCGCCGTCGCCATTGCAATCACATCGCGGCTGAACAGCGATAACTCCATGCCGGCGCGACCCTGCGTCACACCGTCGCACATCGCCGGCACGCCGCCCGCCACCTGCGCGGTGGCGCCAACTGCAGCGATGGCAGTTTTCAATAAATCGGGATAAGTCGCGTACGGCACGTGCGCCGACAACATATCGTTGTAAGCGGTGACAATGCCGATGTGCGGTTGCGAAGTATTCGCCACGGCCTTTTTCTCGCCGCTGCCGCAGCCCGCCACCACATGCGCCAAATTGCCACAGCCGAGTATGCCGCGCGGATTATCGCGCGCCGCGCTGCGCTCGATGCGATCGAGATAATTGCGCCGGCTGCCGCGGCTGCGCTCGATGATACGCTCGGTGACCGCCGCGACTCGTTCGTGTACTGCCATAACCTGCCCCTCGATCGATTGCGCCAGCCGCTGAAATATTTCGTTAGCTAAACTAGCGACCGCTATGTTTGTCTTTCGAATTTATTGCCGTTTGCTTAGTCGTTAATGCAGGAGTATGTAGCGCGGCAAGGGCGATGCTGTACCGGGTCGTGTGTCGCCAAGGATGGCGACACCGAGCCTATCCACGGACGGATGTCGTTGCGTGCCCGGCAGAGTATTGCCCTTGCCGCGCCCTCGACACACGAATAAGAAGGGTCTCAATCAATACGCCAACCACTCGCGATCCTCCATATGCAGCAGCGTATCGGCCTTGGTCGGCCCCATGCTGCCGGCCGGATAACTGGCCAGAGCGAAGCCGGAGCTGCCCCATAAACCGCGCACCGCATCGATCCAGCGCCACGACGCCTCGACCTCATCCTGCCGTACAAACAAAGTTTGATCGCCGCGCAACACCGCCGCCAACAAACGCTCGTAGGCACTGTAACTGCGTGCGAGCTTGCGCCGATCCAAATGCAAATCCAGCGACGTATTTTCCAATTGCAACTCTTCGCTCAAACGCGATTTGGTCGACAGCGTTAAACGAATCCACTCTTCGGGCTGCAACTTAATCATCAGCCGATTCGGCAGCTGCGGCTTATCTTCTTGACCGCGAGAAAACATCGAATGCGCCAACGGTTTAAATTGCACGGTGATAGTCGCGGTCTGCTCGCGCATGCGCTTGCCGGTGCGCAGATAAAACGGCACGCCGGCCCAGCGCTGATTTTGCACATAGGTGCGAATCGCCACGAAGGTTTCGGCGCGGCCGTTCGGCACCTCCTCGCGATAGCCCGGCACCGCGACGCCGCCGACATAACCATTTTCATATTGGCCGGCAACGATGCGCGTCGGTTCGTGTTGCTCGGGCTGCGCCAGCGCGCGCAACACCTTTACCTTTTCATCGCGAATATCTTCCGCCGCCAGACTAAAGGGATGCTCCATCGCCACGAACGCCAGCATCTGTAACATATGGTTTTGCACCATATCGCGCAGCGCTCCCGTCTCTTCGTAGAATGCACCGCGATTTTCGACGCCGATCGTTTCGGCGACGCAGATCTGCACATGATCGATGCAATGCGAATTCCACAAATAATCGAGGAAAAAATTGCCGAAGCGCAGCGCCAATAAATTTTGTACGGTTTCTTTGCCGAGGTAATGATCGATGCGATAAATACGTCGCTCGTCGAACGCCTTTAACATCGCCGCATTAATTTCCTTACCGGAGGCCAGGTCCGTGCCCAGGGGTTTTTCAACGATCAAACGCGCCTCGTCGCCGGACAAGCCAAATGCGCCGAGCTTATCTGTGATCGGCACGAACAACGACGGCGGCGTCGACACGTAAAATAAACGTTGTCGCCCCTCCTCCTGAGTCAGCGTCGCGCGCAGCGGCGCCCAACCTTCATCGGAGGTGAGATCGCAAGTGACTGAGTGTATACAGGCAAGAAAACGGTCGAGCTGATCGATCGCCTGCCCGCAATCGCCGCTGGCGACGATCGTTGCGCGCAAGCGCTGGCGAAAATCCTCGCTGGCTTCATCGCGGCGCGAGATCGATAAAATGCGATCGGCGGCGCTGAGTTCGCCGCCGCGAAATAGCCCCCACAGCGCCGGATACAATTTGCGAAAAGCCAGATCGCCGGAACCGCCGAACAAGACAAAATCGCGTGGCTGATTGTTCATCGAGCAACTGGCCTTACTCGTGGGAGGAGTTTCATTATCTCCCAAACGCTTCTCTTGTCAATTTGCCGCCGGGATTGCATAACGACACGCAATTAGCGATGCTGTACATAAGCTCGAAAGCACTTGGCAACCGATGCGCCCGCTATCCGCGAATGCAATTTAATTCTTGCCTCTCCACCACACATGGGAGCGATCATGGCGACACAAAACTCCTCGCGCGGCAGCACCCCTCTACTGGTGGGCGATATCGGCGGCACGCACGCGCGGCTCGGCATCGCCGAGTGGAGCGCCGCTAGCGGCAGCGTTTCGATCGCTTCGATCGCGATTTTAAAATGTGCCGATTACCAAACGCTCGCGGCACTGCTGCAATATTATTTACAAAAATTATCCTCGCCTCAGCCTACTGAGGCCTGCCTGGCGATAGCGGGTACGCTGCACGGCAATATAGGTGCATTCACCAATATCGATTGGCGCATCGATAGCGAACAGCTCGCGGCGCAACTCCAGCTCAACCGGATTTTATTGTTGAATGATTTTGGCGCCCTCGCCTACAGCGTGCCATTTTTATCTATCGATAATCTCGTCGATGTGCGCACGCCGGCACACGGCGATACAGCCGGCGGTCCGATCAGCGTAATGGGGGCAGGCACCGGTTTTGGCGTTGCGCTATTGGTGCCGGATGCAGGCCGCTGGACACTCGTAACCACCGAGGGCGGGCACGTATCGTTCGCGCCGACCTCGCAGCGACAAGAACAGGTGTGGGACTTTTTAGCGGGCGCGAAGCAACATCTTTCGGTGGAAAATATTTTATCGGGCAACGGTATCGTGAACATTTATCGAGCGCTGCGCTCGATTCTAAATAGCTCGGGGTTAAATAATTCGGGGGCGGATTTGCTCGCCAGCGAAATCAGCGCGGGCGCGCTGCGCGGCGACGATCCGTTGTGCGTGGCGACGCTGGAATTGTTCTGCGAAATATTTGGCGGTGTCGCGGGCAATATCGCGCTCACGCACGGCGCCACCGGCGGCGTCTATCTCGGCGGCGGCATCCTGCCGAAAATAAAATCGTTTTTTCTGCGCAGCCGCTTTAACGAACAGTTCTGTCGCAAGGGCGTGATGGCGTATTACAACGAGGCCATCCCGATAAAAATGATCGATTCCGATTACGCCGCATTAACCGGCGCCGCGATGCGTTATTTTCATCGGGCCCAGCAGGAGTAAAAATTCAGGCGTCGACGGCTGACTGTCGAGGGCGTAATTTTCTTTAAAGTCAGGCTTTTTAAAGTCAGACAAGCCCTAGGCGCTGCAACACTTCCAGCAAGCGCTGGCTATTGATCGGCTTGGCTAGATAATCGTCCATGCCGGCGCTCCTCGCTTCTTCGACCGCTTCGCTCAATACATGTGCGCTCAAGCCCACCATTAACAATGGTTTGCCGTTCCCACCGCGCACATCGAGTTCGCGCAATAACCGACCCGCGCTCCAGCCGTCCAATTCGGGCATCTCGCAATCCATCAGCACTAAATCGAAGGATGGCGCGGCCGACAACACGGCATCGACCGCCTGCCGGCCGTTATCGACCATCGTAGGTTCGATTTGAAATTTATTCAGCAACCCGCGAATCACCAATTGATTGATCAGATTATCCTCGGCCACCAGTACGCGCAGGTGCGCGAGATTCGGCCGTTCGCTCGGCATATGAGCGACACCGGTCGCGGCGGCCGTCGCCACCTCGAAGCGAGCGCTAAAGAAAAACGTACTACCCTCTCCCAATACGCTGTCGACGCCGATCTCGCCGCCCATCAACTCGACGAGCTGCTTACAGATCGCCAACCCCAGACCGCTGCCGCCGTAGCGGCGCGTAATGGATTCATCGGCCTGGGTAAAAGCGGCAAATAAATTCGCCTGTTGTTCCGGCGCCACGCCGATACCGGTATCGCTCACCTCAAAGCGCAGCACCACGCTATCGGACTCGCTGCGCAGTTGCCGGACACTCAAACCGACCGCGCCGTTCTGCGTGAACTTAAACGCATTGCCCAGCAAATTAAATAAAATCTGGCGCAGGCGCGTCGGATCGCCAATTAAATGATGCGGCACGGCGTCGGCCATTTGCGCCTGAAATGGCACGGAGATATCTTTGGAGTGCAGCGCGAACAAGGCCGAGGTTTCCTGCACCAGCGCGGCCAGATCGAACGGCACCCGCTCCAACGACATTTTGCCGGCTTCGATTTTCGAGTAATCGAGAATATCGTTGACGATATACAGCAGGGTATCGCCGGCGCTTTTTATTAAGTTCGTATAATTTTGTTGCGCGGCATTCAATTCGGTATCGGCCAATAATTCGGTCATACCCAATATGCCGTTGATCGGCGTGCGAATCTCGTGACTCATTTTGGAAAGGAATTCGCTCTTCGCGCGATTGGCGCGCTCGAGTTTTTCGGTGCGCTCGGCGACGCGCGTCTCGAGTATGTCTTGCTGCTGCAACAATGCCTGATTACTGGTGCGCAAGGCGCTGCGCAAGCGCGTAAAACTGCGAAACAATTGCGCCAGCTCATCGTGGCGATCCGCCTCCAGCGCCAAGTCGGCGGAATCTTCATCCGCGCGATTCGGATCGAAGTGCTCGATCGCCTGCGTCAAGCGGTGCAACGGTCGCGCGACAAATCGCGTAATCACCGCACGCGCGATAAACCACAATGCGAGCGTCTTCAACAACGCGCTGATAATCACCGCCGCAAAACCATAAGCGGCACGCTGCACCACTACGTTGCGACTGGTGTAAAGCACCAGCGTACCCAATTGCTGACGACCGCCTGCAGCCTGCGCATTCGCATACCACAGCGGTCGCTCGACGGCGTACAGACTAGTCGCGGCGCCGCATTTATTGCTCAAGTCGGGCTGACGGCCAGGCAGTTGCGCGCAGCGCAGACCGCTCTCGTTTATCGGCACGGCACCCAATGCAGCCAGTACATGTCCCTCTGGATTGATGACTTGCGCGCCGAACACATTGACGCTGCGCAAAATGCCTTCGAGATTGGATGCCAACTGGTCGTCGTCAAAATTCCACAGCGCATGCGCAAAGATCGGCTCGGCGGTCGCCGCCAACTGCTCGACTTCCTCGAGCAAAACCGCCTGTTGGCGATGATAGTCGAGCGCCAACTGGAGACTGGTCAGAATAATCGCCACCACCATATACGCGCCAAAAATAACGCGCAGCAACAGCGCCGCGAGCGGATGGGTTAGTTCTTTTGTCGATGTCACAACGCCTGGATTAAAATCCACTAAAATCACTCGCGCCGCCTCTGTGTATCGGACGGTCTCTTAAGATTGATATGCAGCCAATCGCCCTGCCCGCCATCAGTGTAGTAGAGACGCTGATTCTCGATACTTGAGGGCCGACGATTCATCGAGACGTCGATAGAGCTATGTGGCATGTGGCATGTGGGAGCGGGACTTCGTCCCGACCCGATTCGCAATTATTATTCTAAGACGACGACCGGAATTTCTCGGTCGGTTAACTTTTCATATTGGGCGTAGCTCGGAATACTGCCGGTTAGTTGTCGCCACAAGCCCTCGCGCTCGACTCCGGTAGCGATACGCGCAACCACCTGGCGGGGTTTACGCATCACATAAATGGTTACCCGTGGATCGCTGCGCAGATTTTGCACCCAATAAGGATCGGTAGGCGCGCCGCCCTTCGAGCCCACCAACAAAGTTTTGCCATCGAGCTTGAAATACGGCAGCGCCACCGAGCGCGCTTTACCGCTGCGGCGACCTTTAGTAACCAGCACCAGCGCCGGCTGCGGCGCAAAACCATTTTGCGGCGAGAACAGTCGATTCAGCAGCGAATAACCGGTCCAGCGCACGAGCCAGCAGTCGAGGCGCAGGCCGCGCGGTGTGAGCATGAATTTGAGCAGCATCGATCTATCCTCTCTGCGAGCAGCTTTTAGTAGTTGGGGGTTAGTAGTTAGGAAAACACATAGCGGGTGCAGCAATCCCGGAGTCTTTAACCAACTACTAAAACCTAACTACCAACAACTGTCACCTAGTCATAGCTTTTAGTAGTTGGGGTTTAGTAGTTAGGAAAACACAGCTGATTGGAAGCGCACGATTTTTTAGCCAACTACTAAATCCTAACTACTAACAACTGTCACCTAATCATAGCTCTTAGCAGTTGGGGCTTAGTAGTTAGGTAAAAACACAGCGGGTACAATCCCTCCCGAAGTCTTTACCAACTACTAAAACCTAACTACCAACAACTGTCCCTTAATCGAATGCGCGCGGCATTTTCATATTCAACGCGTTTAAACCGCCGGTCACGCCGATGATTTCGCCGGTTACATAACTGGCTGCGGGAGACGCCAGATACAACGCGCAGGCGGCGATATCCTCGACTTCGCCGAGACGCGCCATCGGCGTCAAATCGACCATGGTTTTTTCGACTTCCTCGGACAACACCGTTTTCAACGCTTCGGTTTTAGTCGAGCCGACCGCAATCGCGTTGACGCGCACTTTCGGCGCGAAGTCCTGCGCCAGTTCGCGCGTTAAAAACGACAGCGCCGCTTTGGCGGTGCCGTAGGCGGCAAAGGCCGGCGATGTTTCGCGGCCCGCCACCGAGGAGATATTCACGATCGCACCGCCGCCCGCCGTTTCCACCATCTTCGGCACCACCAAACGCGTGAGCGTGAATGCGGAGCTGACATTAAAGCGAAACGCGTATTCGAATTCTTCAGTCGAAGTCGCCAAAGCAAATTTTGGCGGAAAACCGCCGGCATTGTTGACCAGCAAATCGATACGGCCAAACTCTTCGATGGTGCGCGCCACCAATTTCTCCAAATCGCTATCGACCATTACATCGGTTTCGACGATCAAGGCGCGGCGACCGAAGGCTTGCACTGCGGCGGCGGTTTCCTCGAGCTGTTGCCGATTGCGCGCGCCGATAACCACATCGGCACCCGCCTCGGCATACGCTTTCGCAATCGCCGCGCCAATGCCGCGGCCGGCGCCGGTGATGATCGCTACTTTACCGTCGAGTCGAAATTGTTTGAGAATGGACATGACAGATACCTCGGTAAATTATTGTTGATAAAAGTTATCGAACCCGCCTAGCAGCAAAAAAGTACTGCGCAGATTGCTCAAAGCGCGGTGGCATAGGTCCTTGCAGGGACGTGAGCGGCCATGGATTACCCATAACAGCTGGGCACAAGGGCCGCGCCCGAGCCTAACATGGATGTTTGTTGTAGGC